>Ga0307488_10001335_pt1 | contig 20593 bp, 19 predicted proteins | sample SB02metaG_FD_202248 | JGI IMG/M metagenome (GOLD analysis project Ga0307488, IMG submission 202248) | Sea-ice brine microbial communities from Beaufort Sea near Barrow, Alaska, United States - SB 0.2 | ecosystem: Environmental > Aquatic > Marine > Coastal | place: USA: Alaska | collected... | reverse complement strand
TAATACAAAGCCTTGCTGAGCAGATCCCATTCGTTATCTGACATAATATTAGAAGTTTCAGACAATTTAGCAAATTCGGTAAGCGATTCCATCCGCCTGTAAATATCTTCTTCAAGTAATGTTTTAATTCCATCTGCAGTACTTTGTGTTACTCGGTCAATATGTGCTCGCTCTTGTGTCTCGATATACAACACAACAAATGCAATGAAACATGCTGAAAATACACCTGCTATAACTGAATACCACAAGATAGCGTTCTGCGGTGAAAAAGAGATACGCCTTTTGTCATTTTCCAATATTATATTCCATCTAAACTGATCCTTATCAACCAATATGGATTGCCTGTTTTTTGATGTCAACTATATGTACGTATATTAGGTGGTAGCTTCCCGGTACTTTTGCGATGTTATCGCAACAGCAGTTGGCTTTTTTTGAACACTTGACGCAAGTAACGCGTACTAATAAATAATGATATTTAGGTACTTTTTTTGCTAACAATTATTTAATGGAGACCAATAATGATTAACCTTAAAACAGCCCTGCTAATAAGCTATATGTGCACTTTAGTTGCCTGCTCGCCTTCAACCCCGCCAGCAACAAACAATACAAGCTTGTTTGAGCGCAGTATTCTTACCGCTACAGGCGATACCTTTGGCACCCTTTCTTTAAAAGATCTTGGTGAGGGCGGCACAGAAGTAACCGTTACAGTTAGTGGTCTTGATGGCGCTGGTACTCATGCCATGCATTTCCATGAAATTGGCGTGTGTGAAGCCCCTAGTTTTGCATCCTCAGGTGGTCATTTTAACCCAATGAACATGGCCCATGGAAAACTATCGGCCGATGGCCCACATGCTGGCGACATGATGAATATAAAAGTCGGCGCTGACGGCACCGGCACACTCACGGTGATTAACGATCGTGTTTCCATTGGCGGTGAGCATAGATTGCCCGCATTGCTTGACGCTGACGGCACAGCGCTCATTATTCATGAACGAGGTGATGACTATACTACCCAGCCAACAGGTGCTGCTGGTGGACGTATAGGTTGCGCGGTTCTGTAAGCGCTATTGGTTAGATAAATGTTACAAAGAAACGGTATTTTTATAATGTCTGTTTCTCAGTATATAAGCTAATAAAAAGCGCATCATTACCAACAATGATGCGCTTTTTTCATTTTGCACGTATTAACAATTAATCATTACTGTGCAGACTATCGTTTAATCCACCCCATTTTGAGGCGTCAGTCACAATAATTTCAACCACGCCCGTTTGGCTGTTTCTGCGAAATAACAAACCAGACATGCCCGACAAATCTCGGGCAGCAACGAGCTTGCCGTCGGTCATAGGGCTAGGAACAGAGCGAGAAGCTTGATATTCAAAGTGCTGTATCGAGAATCATCATTAAAACAAACCCGATAATAAGCCCACCCGTTGCCCAGCTTTCATGCCCAGCGCGATGGGATTCAGGAATGATTTCATGACTGATCACAAACAGCATTGCACCTGCAGCAATCGCTAGCCCCCAGGGGAGAAGATGAACCGAAAGGCCGATCAATGCGACGCCTAACAGGGCCGCGACAGGCTCCACCAGACCAGAAAGAGCACCAACGCCAATCGCTAATCCTTTGCTGTAACCAACGCTCATCAAGGCCAACGCAACCACAAAGCCTTCGGGAATATCCTGTATCGCAATACCCACCGCCAGGGCATTTGCACCCACCAGATCCGGCCCCGCAAATGAAACACCAATCGCCATGCCTTCAGGAAAATTGTGCAACACGATTGCCGTGACAAAAAGCCAGACCCGCTTAAGCCTTGTTGCCTGCTGGATATTGACTTCAGATCGGGCGCCGCCTTCAAGACCTTTGACAAAGTGCTCATGAGGCACAACCCGCTCAATCATCAGCAAACCCAAAGCGCCCAATATGATGCCACCGCCAACAATACCCCCAGCCAGTAGGGAACCTGCGCCCTGAACAGCGGCAGTATCCAGTGCCGGAATAATCAATGAAAACGACGTTGCTGCCAGCATAACCCCGGCGCCAAAGCCCATTAGCGTATCGATAAGACGCTGTGAAAGCTGGCGCGTCAAAATGGCAGGGATCGTACCCAGCGCAGTCGCCGCAGCGGCCAACAAACCGCCCAGCAGCGCGCCTGTCATGTGCGGATCACCCGCAGCCAAACGCACGTATATGCCGGGCAACAACGCAACGAAACCGCCAATCAGAACTGTCAAAACTACCCAGTATCGCAATGCCATAAACTCACCTTATGTTCATTATGTCGCCAATGTGGCATCCTGCGCTGTAGCTGGAGTCTACGGGCTTTCATTATACTTGAGTTACTTCATTTACACAAAACCCGGGACCTAGCAGAGAGTGCTAAAGACGCTAACGAATCGGGCGGTAGCCCTGTGACTTGCAGGTTATCAAGCAGAGCCTTTTTTGGTGCCGTGCACCGGCACCGCAGATACGAAAACGTCCCGCACAGTAATAAGCTCATCTTCGGCGTTCTGTACATCAACCGTTTGGATCGGCAGCCCTGTTGTCCGGGCGTGCAAATCCAACGATGCGCAGTCAGACCCAGGGTTCCTTTTGTTTCCCCACTGGGCTGCGCAATAATCACCTGAAAAAGATCCCAGCATTTCTCGGTAAGCCGGCACTCAAAGCGGGAGCAGTGCTCGCCAACATCTACTTTATTCAGCACGCCGCAGTCCACGAAACGGCGAGTGCCATACATGGCCTGCAGCACAACAAATAGAGACAACCAGTTTCCTACTTGATTCAGGCCGCCGCGGGCGACGGAGCAGTTAAAATCATCAAAACGTTTTTCTGAGTATAGGTAGAATAAAACGTCATTTTTCATGAATGATAATAAATGATGCCTCATATTTACCTCTCTTTTATATCCTTGAGGGAGTGAAGTCGGTTATTTTCGTCGATTAATCAACCGTTTTCACATAATTCAAAATTCAAAACAAGCGCTGCCCACTGATGTGTAAACAAGTTTTGAATATTGCTTATGATGATGAACTGCTTTTATTCAAACAGACTTATCTGAGGCGGCGCTCTGCTTTGTGCGAGCAAAGCTTTACTCAATGTCTGCTTCACGCCCTGAGTTATTCAACAAGTCTTTTATGCAGCCAAACCAGAGTAAATCTGCAATGTCTCGCCATATTAAAGGTCAATCAAGAACGCAAACAACGCTTTTCCCTAAAGCAATTGATGACTTTGTTACCGAAGACAATCCAATAAGAGTCATCGATTTGTCTGTCGACCAAGTTGATTTACTTGAACTTGGTTTCTAGGCAGTTAATGCTAAGCTAACCGGCCGCCCAAGCTATCACCCATCTACGATGGGTACTGTCAAGTTAACGAGCAGTCTCAGAACCATGTGATAATCAGGGCACGAAAATACTACTATTTATGCCAGATATCGCTATCCATCCCAAATTATCAGTCATTCTGTGTGGCTTTATCATAGATTTACACTTAGCTTGTGTGACATCGAAGAATTACTGGCAACAAGGGGCATTATCGTCAGTTACGAAACCATCAGAAACTGGTGTCAGAAATTTGGTCAACGATATTGCAAACTTCTAAAAAAGAACCGTGGACGATTAGGTGTTACTTGGTATCTTTATGAAGTATTTATCAAGATAAATGGAGTGCTGCATTACCTTTGGCGGGCCGTCGGCGAGGATGATGATGACATTGATATTCTGGTTCAGAAACGTAAAGACAAGAAAGCGGCGAGACGATCCTTTAGAAAGTTACTCAAAGGACAACAAGCCGCGCCAATCGGGATAATCACCGATTAATTGCGCAGTTATCCAGCAGCAATGAAAGAACTGATACCTGATGTTGAGCATGCTACCAAGCAATACGAAAACAACCGATGGGGATTATCCCATCAAACTAGTCGACAACAGGAAAGGCAGATGAGGAAATTGATATCCCAAGGTCAGGCCCAACGATTTCTCTCGTGTCATGGCGTGGTTAATAACTTATTTAGGCTTGGTCGCCATTTAATGAAAGCGAGTAATTACAGACTTATCCGAGACAGGTCGTTCGTTGAATGGAACAGAGTGAGCTATGTCCAAAATTTGGCATAGGTAATTAAAATGCCATTCAATTCATTCAATCCCGGTAACTTGAAAGTACCCGCCAAAGCGATCAGGATTGATCGTCAGCTTCCACATAGGCCTCGCATTCAGCCTCGGCCTTTGTGGCGGCCCAAGCACCCGCCGCCTCCACCGCCACGAATGATGCGGTGGGCAGTATACCAAGATAACTTTCGGTTTCGTCCACTGGGGTGGCCGCGCGCTGCGTCATGCGGTAAAGCGCATAAAACGCGATGGCACAAAAGGTCGCGCCAAGCACCAGCCAGAATCCGTAGGGGCCAAGCTCTTGCATCGCCAAGCCAGTAACCAATGGGCCTAAGATCGCGCCCAGGCCGAAGGTGAAAACCAGCCCCCCGGAGGCTGCGGGCATATCCTCGGTTGAAAGAGAATCGTTAGCGTGGGCAAGTAACAAGGCATAGAGCGGCATTGCCACACCGCCGGCGAAGAAGGCGGACACCATCAAGGGCCATAGACCGCCGCTAGTGAGCCACCCCAATGCGCAAGATGCCGTGCCGAGAGAGGCCGATCCGAAGATCAGCTTGCGCCGATCCATCTGGTCTGAAAGCCAGCCGATGGGATATTGCAATATCAAAGCCCCGGAGAAAAGCATCGCGATGAACAGCGCTACCTGTGTCGCCGTGAGCCCTATCTGAGTGCCGAAAACCGCACCCATACCCGTTTGCGTCGCGAAGGCGCTGCCAAGCAAAAATATCCCGACGGTGCCGAGCGGCGAGCCGGTGTAGAGGTCACGCAAAGGCATAGGGCGCGCGACTTCGACAACTGGGACTGGGGTGGCGGAAAGAAGGATTGGCGCAAAGGAGATCGAAACTAGAATCGAGGCACACATAAATAGCACTGAGGTTCCGGCATCACCTAACGTCAACAGGCCCTGTGCGCCGATGATACCCAGCGTCTGCGCGATCATATAAGCCGACAGCACCTTGCCGCGCGTCTCATTGGTGGCAGCGTTGTTCAGCCAACTCTCGGCAGTGACATAGATGCCCGACATGCAAATGCCCAAGAGCAGTCGCAGCGAAGTCCAAGCCCAAGGTTCGGTCAGCAACGGAAAGGCGATCAGCCCCGCTGACATAAAGCTACCAAGCGCCGCGAAGACGCGCACATGCCCCACCCGTTTGATCATCAGTGGAGATAAGCGCGCGCCCAACAGAAAACCCATAAAATAGCTCGATGTAACGATGGCTAGTTCAGCAGTCGAAAAACCCTCAATCCCGCCGCGCACGCCGATAAGAGTAAAATGCATGCCGTTGCCGAGCATGATGAACACAATACCGAGTAAAAGGGGCCAGACCCTGAACAACACTTGAATCATAAAACCTCCTTTCGCGCCCTGTTGATTTTTTGTGCAGCCGGCATAATAACATGAAACCGATCGGTCAATAACCTTGAAAAATGGCGATAACATTGAAGACGATCACTTTTTTGTCTTCCAGTAGAGCTCAGTAAAATTTCAAATCCCGATGGTTTTGTGCGTAGCTGTGAAGATAAAGCTTGATTAGGCATTGATAAGGAATACCTTTGTCGTCAGCCATTTCGTTAGAATAGGCAACATATAATAGGGACGTTAACTGGATTATGAACGGCTGTTTACTACTAATTCGGATCGTTCATCGAACAGCATGGCAACGGCGGCTAATGGCACAGCCTGTGTAAAAACTATACACCAAGCAAAGTCCAGCTCCATATCGACCGAGTAGAGAAAAGTATTGAAAAATACCTCAGTCAAATGAACACCAAAGATAGGGATGAAAAGGATACCGACACCACGGTATCAGCGTCAAAATTGGCATGGCTTGAAGCGCGTTTAGTTGAACTTAAAGCGCTTGAAAAAGAAGTGAATGAACACCCTGATAAACAAGTGTCACAAACTGACCCAGATGCCCGTTTAATGCATACGCATCATATGGAAAGACGAGTTTGTTACAACGTGCAGAGCGCTGTGGATATCTATAGACGCTGATGATAGCTCCATAACTTTATCAAATAGTAGTATTTTTTCGCTAAAGTGAATGTGGAGTTCGCTGCAGTTTATGCGCCAGAGTCTTCAGCATTTTATGGTGTTTATAGACCAATAGTACAGAAAGTTCGAGAGTTGAATGCGGGTAACACAGCCATAAAGTACTATATTTCTTAGCATAGTGTATGACTTGTCGTCTATGCCCCAAAGTTGAAGTCGGTTTGAATAGTGAAGTCATTGGCGTGCTGCTCATTGGGCGACGCTCGTAGAGGTGGCAATAGCGTTACTTGAACCGACGCTGGGTCCTTTTTATCTAAGTGTGCAAGTATTTTTTGAATGACTAGTGTGTCTATGATGCAAGCAATTATCGTCACATTGTGCTTTTCGCATTCGGTAATATCTATATTAAACACTCGTCTTAGGCGCTGAGCCCAACTCATGCTTTTTGCGTAATAAGGCTTATCAGATTGGCTGTATTTTTAAAGGTGATAGTAAAGCCAACTATTTACGTTATAGTTTGCGGCTATTAACGCTATAATTGATAGCGTCTAAATGCCTAATGATGTATCAAACCAGTTAGTTAAAATGACTTTTTGGTTGATAAGATTAAGCCGTTGATGAAGCTTAAAAATAAAGTAGTCCGGACATTAACTTTCAATACCCGACCTGACTTTAATGATAAAGAATTAAAGTCGATAACGTCATTTCTTATGGCTCAATGACATGGTCTAATTGATTTCAAGTTTGAAGACTTTGACATAATTGGCTATGATCCATATATTAAAGGTGTCGTAGCGATATAAATAAGGAAATATTATGATTGTATCAATGATTGCGGCAATGGGAAAAAATCATGTGATTGGTAAAGACAATCAGATGATGTGGCACCTCCCACTAGAGTATAAGTACTTTAAAGAAACTACTTTGGGCCATTGTATTATTACCGGACGTAAAAATTATGAGTCAATTGGAAGACCATTGCCTGGTAGAACAAATATTATTGTTACTAGAGATACTACACTTCAAATTGAAGGGTGTATTGTCGTAAACTCTATTGATGCAGCACTAGAATACGCTAAATCAAAGGGAGAGACAGAGGCATTTATTACAGGTGGCGGACAAATATATGAAGCCTCATTACCTTTAGTGGATAAAATTTATCTGACACTTGTTGATTTTTCGCCAGATGGTGATGTCTTCTTTCCTAGGTTTGATCAAGAAAAATATACGAAACTAGAAGTAGCTTGTATGCCTGTAGGTGAGAAGAACTCGATTGCATGGACAGCTTACACTTATACAAAACTATAATACTCCTGTAGTCAAAGTAATTTTAATTATACCGATAAGTTATGAATGAAAATGCTTATGCTATTTGGCAGCGTAAACCCAAAGCTGGTTTGATTATGCATACAGATCCAGGCTCACAATATGCGAGTCATCAGTATAGAAATTTACTATTGGCGCATGGCATAAAAGGCAGCATGAGCAGAAAAAGCGACTGCTGGGATACTTCTGTGGCAGAAAGCTTCTTCGGAAGTCTGAAACAAGAGCGCGTGCAATGGCAAAATTACCAAACACGAAATGAAGCGCAACAGAACATCTTGAATTATATCTCGATGTTTTATAACAGCCGCAGACTGCATTCATATCTTGGGTATAAAAGCCCGAATCTATATGAGCAGGAAACGGCTACATTAGAAAAAGCTGCTTAACTGGGGTGTCCGAAAAATGTGGACCACGTCAATTTTTAATGGTTTGCATCTTTAGGCCATGTGACGGGGATTTATGAATCCATTCATATTGACGCAATATCTAACTGATACCGAAACAAAGGAAACATCCGGAGGCAATCAGTCCTACAAACAAGGTTTAGATTTAGCTATTGTTAAACGTTTAGCATATTGGCATCAAGCCGAATTGACTATTGGAAAAAGTGACAAACTAGGCGGAGCTGAAATAGCAGTCAGGGTAATGTTAGCCCGATAAATTAGTCCGTTCAGTTGGTTAGAACAAGCGACGAAGGAAAAAAAGCCGTCCGTTGGATGGAAAATTTAACAACGTCCTTCGGCCATACCTGATTGTCCAATGTCGCCTGCTGGCGTTTGACCTGGCAAGCTTTCACGGCCTTGGCCTTCCTCGCACCAAGAAAGATAAACATCGCTAAGGTCAGGAAAACCTGCACCAAGACAGGCCAAAAGATATGAATAGAACTCATTAGTGACTCCTCATTTGTAATGCAGAACAACTTATTATGAAGACTTCATAGTAACAACGGGACACTATCATTTAATGAACTCTCCATATCTTATTATGTTCAGCACCTTATCAACTTTTTGATGACCATTCCCGCAACTTTTTCTGCCACTGTCTGCTATTGCACTGTGGTAGCGTTAATGTATCATTTGAAGTCTTCCATAATAATCAAACAATTAACGGTGATAACGACTATGAGTAGATTACTCAGATGGCTAGCAGTGCTCAGTGCTCTAGGATTCCCAATTGCGTTAATCGGATTTAGGGTAGGTTTGTATGAATTTGGAACCGGCTTTAGGATCTTGAATTACACGTTTTATTTGGCGGCCGCAGTATTTGTAGCAGGCATTGTCCTGTTTTTTATACATCGGAACTCTAAACCAGCTAGTAGCCGAGGCGCTATTATCGCGGTGGCAATCAGTTTAATCCCTATTTTAGGCTTGGGCTCTCAAGTATTTGTAGCAAAGTCGGTCCCAGGAATTCATAACATTTCCACTGACACTGTCGATCCTCCTCAGTTTAATGCTGTCGTTGCACTTCGCGGTGAAGGCACAAATCCTTTGGAATACAAAATTGAAAATGGCAACCTCACTGAAATACAGAAAAATGCATACCCCAATATCAAGACTATTACTGCTAACACTAATGTGCAAGATGCCTTTAATAAAGCGGTGAACATTGCCGAAGATTTAGGCTGGATTATCATCAGTAAAGATCAAGCTAACGGCATCATTGAAGCTACACAAACTACTACATTGTGGCAATTTAAGGATGATATCGTTATTCGAATTCGAGCAAACGCTCAAACGCCTGATATGACAGACGTAGACTTACGTTCAGTATCGCGGATAGGTCGCAGTGATCTAGGGGCTAATGCGAATAGAATTCAACGCTTTATAGACCAGTTCAATAGCTAAAAATACTGGCGGAGAGCGGGTGAAGAGCAAACAACAGAAATAATAATGGGCAGTTGATGCAAAAACGAAAGATCGCTTCATATTAATTTGAAAGAATAGTCCATTGCCATAGGTCTACTATTTTAATGGAAGTATACCGACACGGCGATCTGCATCTGATCAGTTGGATGGAAACAACGTAGTTACATTGTAAACATTATTCACTACATAATACGGATGTATCAAATATGCGAAAAGATGTGCCTCCACAGCATCGCTCAATTGTTGCGTTGTCGGTCTTGCTTCCGCTTTTTTGTTCTGCCGCCTCGGCTCAGCAAATAACTGAAGATTCAATTGAAGTTATCGAAGTTACGGGTAGCAACGCTAATCCGAGTTTAATGTCGCCTAAAGAGGCCTTCATTAATGGACCTTTTGGGGATGGTTTGGCATTAAAGGATATTCCACGCTCGGTCACACCTATCTCAGCTCAAATGATGGAGGCTCTGGACATTACCACCCTACAAGATATTTTAGCTGTGAGTCCTAATACCTATGCTGCGACAGGCTTTGGTGCGCCTAGTCTACCTACAATCAGAGGGCAACTTGGCGAATTACTGCAAGACGGCGTTAGGCGCCAAGCTGGAAACAATGGATTTGGTGTACCGCTATCATTTAACGCTATCGAGCAAATTGACGTGGTTAAAGGCCCCACCCCAGTATTATTTGGAACCAGTCAGCGCAACGGTGGGTTTGTAAACCTGCAGTCCAAACTAGCTTCGATCACGCAGCAAGATAGTCAATTTTCGTTTTCCGCGGGCAGATGGGACAGCTACCGAGCCCAGATAGACACTTCAAGGGTGTTAGTTGAAAATAAAAGCGGCATACGCTTGAGCTATGAGCGCATCGACAACGGTGATTTTTATGATTTTAGCTCACATAAAAGCGACAGCTTATATACTGCAATGCGCATCGTGCCCGACAGTGCTAGCACTTGGGATATTAACTTCGAATATTATGATGTGCAGTTTACCGATAATGCTGGCATAAACCGGCCTACACAAAATCTTATCGACAATGGCGTATATATAACAGGTCAAGGCGTTCAGCCTAACGGCAGCCTAATTCCTGGCGCTGGTGCGGTCATTTCGCCCACAGGGCAAGTCGTAATCGATAGAAGCCGAGTATTGACCGACCCTGATAATATTAATAGCGCGACTACTTACCTAATACACAGCATCTATAAGCGTCAGCTTAATGGGCAAACAAGCCTTAAAAATACGACTTATTACCAAGACCTTGAGCGTGAAGAAATAGCGCAAAACAGCTTTGTGGAAATTATTGATGGCGCCAAAACTGCGCAAAGCCGCACCGAATTAGCATACGACTGGAGCGATAAGCAGCAAAGCATATTCGCCGTCGATGTTCGCTATAATAGTGTTCTCGGTTATAGCCAATTTACCACAGAAGCCGATGCGCCCATCGACCTGACGGGTCCAATAACAAGTAGACGGATCCCGCTAACGGCTGCGCAACAAGCGCGTTTGGTTGAGCTGCGTCCGGGTGTATTTGTTTCACCCGGTGGGCAATACGATATTAATGGCGACAGCCTAGGTGACTTTTCCCTATCTGACACTACTGATTCAAGCAGTTGGCAAACCGGTTTAGCCGTGCAGCACGACAGCAAATGGAATGACGAACTCAGCACAAGTTTAGGTTACCGACTCGATTACTATGATGTTAAGGCTCAAGATCCAATTGCGCCGCAGGGACAAGTATCCGCTTCCGACAATATTAATGACATCCTGCAGTCTGGGCAAATTAGCGTGAGCTATGCTATCACTCCGTCGTTAACATCCTATGTTGCCAGCAGCTACAATGAAGCTACGTCAAACAGCATGGCAGGCGGTACTACTCTGGGTGGTGACAACTTAATTAGCGAACTCAATTTTGCCACCGATAATACCTTGTTTGAAGCTGGTCTAAAGTATGCGCCTGATGAAAGCAATTGGTATATTGATGGCGCTTGGTTTGATCAAAAGCGAAGCTTACGAAACCGAGATGGTAGCAACACCGGGATTCGTGCAACAGGCATAGAAGTGCAAGCTTTTTATGCTGCAGAGCGCTTTTGGGTCAGCGCCGGCTATACGTACATCGATGTGCGTTACGACAATAGCGGAAGTAGCCAAGAGTCTAGGCAAGTGATTGATTCCTTCGATAACTCGCGACCTGATATAATTCAAGGAACAGCAGTAGGCTCGCCTAACTTCATACCATTTGCACCCTCAACGAGACGAGTACAAGGGATCCCAGAGCAAAGCTTGGGACTAAGTGGCGGCTATAATATCAAAGAGAACTGGACAGTTGGTTTTTCGAGTATTTATACAAAAAGTTATCCTTTGGACTTTTTAGCGACCGTGATGATCCGCGACCAATTTACCCTCGACATCAATACTCGCTATATGTTTAATCAAAGGCTGGCTCTTCGTTTTGCAGTTAACAATGTCACCAATGAGGAGAATTGGCGGCCTGTGTTCGAGGGCGGATTTTTTGGTTCAACCTTAGTGTTTCCAGAGCTACCCATTCATAGCGAAGTTAAGCTGACCTACTCATTTTAAGGAAACGTTTACGTGTTTAAAAAAATTACCATGGTCGTTGTTTTAGCGGCTTTAATCGCAGGATTTTTCTACTTCGATTTAAATACCTACCTTACCCTAGAAGGTTTGAAGGGCTCCATTGATGATTTCAGGCAGTGGCGTGCCGCTTCCCCTGTTCTCGTATTAGGCGGGTTCTTCTTGATATATGTTACGGCCACCGCACTTTCATTGCCAGGCGCCGCCATATTAACCCTCACCGCTGGCGCTCTCTTCGGCTTAGTTGAAGGTTTGCTGCTTGCCTCTTTCGCTTCAAGTTTAGGGGCGCTTTTAGCTTTCTTGGTGTCTCGCTACATATTAAGAGATACGATCAAAAGAAAATTTCCTGAACGGCTCTCCTCAATAGACAAAGGCATCGAAAGAGAAGGTGCTTTTTATCTGTTTACACTGCGCTTGGTACCGCTTTTTCCATTCTTTTTAATCAACCTATTAATGGGCTTAACCGCGATTAAGTCATGGACGTTTTATTGGGTGAGTCAAATAGGCATGTTTGCAGGCACCTTTGTTTATGTAAACGCTGGAACGCAGCTTTCTCAACTTGAGAGCTTGCAAGGTATCTTATCCTTCGACCTTATCCTTTCCTTTGTTTTGTTGGGCATTTTCCCACTGATAGCCAAAGCGATTATTAGCGTGATAAAGAAACAACGCGTTTATAAAGGCTGGAAAAAACCAAAGCACTTCGACCGTAACTTAATTGTGATCGGCGCCGGTGCGGGAGGTTTAGTGACCAGTTATATTGCCGCCGCTGTGAAAGCAAAAGTGACGCTAATTGAAGCTGGAGAAATGGGAGGCGATTGCTTGAACTATGGCTGCGTGCCGAGTAAAGCCATAATTAAGAGCGCCAAAATACTCAGCCAATTTCAACAAGCTGAAAAATACGGCCTCGATAATACCAAGGTGAGTTTTTCGTTCACAAAAGTCATGCAGCGAGTACACGACGTCATTGCAGAAATAGCGCCTCATGACAGCGTCGAGCGCTATACTGAGTTAGGGGTAGAGGTCATTAAAGGCTATGCTAGCTTTGTCGATCCTTGGACAGTAGAGATTGTTTTAAATGATGGCAGTAAGCAGCGCTTAAGCGCACGTAATATCGTTATTGCCACTGGTGCACGTCCGTTTGTACCGCCATTACCGGGCATTGAGGATTCTGCTTACGTTACCAGTGATACCATGTGGGCAGAATTTGCGAATTTGGACGAGGCTCCTAAGAAGCTCGTTGTTCTGGGCGGCGGTCCTATTGGTTGTGAACTTGCTCAAGCATTTGCGAGATTAGGCTCTGAGGTTTCGCAAATTGAACTTGCAAAACGTATCATGACGAAAGAAGACGAAGAGGTTTCTGAGTTCGCAGTGCAGAGTCTGCAAGACAGCGGTGTGAATGTGTTGACCGAGCACGAAGCATTGCGTTTTGAGCAACACGATGGCAAAAAATTCATCATAGTGAAGCACCACAAAGAAGAAATTTCGATAGAGTATGATCAATTGATTTGTGCAGTTGGCCGCGCCGCCCGTTTAGAGGGTTACGGCTTAGATACTTTGGGTATTGAGTCTGGACGCACAATTAATACTAATGAATTTTTAGAAACCAAATACCCGAACATTTTAGCGGCTGGCGATATCGTTGGCCCCTATCAATTCACGCATGTAGCATCTCATCAAGGTTGGTATGCAGCGGTGAACAGTCTATTTGGGCAGTTCAAAAAGTTCAAGGTAGATTATCGCGTAATCCCGTGGGTTACTTTCATCGATCCTGAAGTTGCACGAGTGGGGATTAATGAGCAAGAAGCCATTGAGCAAAAAATTGAGTATGTAGTAACGCATTACGATTTTGAAGAGCTGGACAGAGCCATTACCGAAAGCGCAAACAAAGGCTACATAAAAGTCATTACGCCTAAGGGCAAAGACAAAATTTTGGGTGTGACGGTAATCTCAGAGCATGCCGGTGATTTAATCGCTGAGTTTGTGTTAGCGATGAAACACGGTCTTGGGCTGGAAAAAATATTAGGGACTATTCATAGCTACCCAACTTGGGCTGAAGGCAATAAATATGCAGCAGGTGAATGGAAGCGGGCGCATGCTCCAAAGACAGTTTTAAAATTACTTGAAAAGTATCATACGTTCAGAAGAGGATAGTATTATGCATAAATTGACAAGTTCGTTAACGAAAAACCTTTCAGTGAAAGGCTCTTTATTGAAAGCCCTTGCTCCGGCCAGCGTTTTCTTACTGCTTACGTTCACCTCTATGTTACAAGCAAAGCCCTTACATAAAAGCTGGAATACCTTGCTAGCTCAGCACGTGAGTCCAGTCAATAAGGACCATAGTACCTCTGCAGATTACAAAGGATTTTTAGCGCAACGAAGTCAGTTAAAGGATTATCTCAAAGAGCTTGAACAGATCAGTCAGTCCGACTTTGATCAGTGGAATAATAACAAGCAATTAGCCTTTTTAATCAATGCTTACAACGCGTGGACGGTAGAACTTATCTTAACCGAGTATCCTGATCTTAAATCCATAAGAGATTTAGGTAGCTTTTTTCGTTCACCTTGGGAAAAATCGTTTATTCCTCTCCTAGGCAATACTTATAGTCTTGATGACATTGAGCACGAACTCATAAGAGGTGATAATAAATACCAAGAGCCGCGCATTCATTTCGCGGTTAACTGTGCCAGCATAGGTTGCCCTGCATTGCGCGAAGATGCTTATGTAGAAAGCAAGCTCGATACCCAACTTGAAGAGCAAACGCAACGATTTTTGTCAGATACAAGCAGAAATTATATACAAGATAAACAACTGTATCTTTCCTCGATATTCAAATGGTACCGAGGTGATTTTGAGAAAGGTTTTAGAGGAGCAAGCAGCCTAGAATCATTTTTGCAGCTTTATCCGGAGTCACTTGAATTAACCGAAAATCAGCGCGCCACATTAAAAAACAATGACATGGCAATTGACTTTCTAGACTATGATTGGCAATTAAACGATGTAAAAAAATAGGCTGACGTTTCCTTGCCCATTATAAAAAGTAAGCCTTCACTATTCAAGTGGCCCCTATTAATGCTGGGAGCAATCGGAGCATTGCTATTATATCGTCCGCTTATCAATGCGCAAGAAATCGAACAAGGAGCTTCGGCGCAAGGAGCTTCGGCGCAAGGAGCCTCGGCGCAAAGAGCTTGGCAACAAACACTTAATGAAGCACGTGGCGAAAACGTGTATTTTTATGCTTGGGGCGGCGACCCTCAAGTTAACCGTTACCTCCAATGGCTTGCAGACCAAGTAGATAATAAATACGGCGTAAACTTAGAACACGTAAAACTAGCACAAACCAGTGATGCTGTTAGCCGTGTGCTTGCTGAAGTATCAGCCGGTAATATGAGCGAGGGACAAGTTGACCTTTTATGGATTAATGGCCTAAATTTCGCCACCATGGCTGAAAACAATCTACTTGAGGCTAAATGGGTTAGCCTTCTTCCCAATTTTGCCCTAACGAATCCACAACAAAATCCAGCCATGACGATGGATTTTGGGGTGCCGACGAACGGCATGGAAGCGCCTTGGGGCAGAGCGGCGCTGACTTTCTACTACGATAGTGCATACCATAATGGTGCAAGCTCATCACCTCCTTCAAGCCTGCAAGAATTATTACACTGGAGTATGCAAAATCCAGGGCGTTTTACTTATTCCAAACCTCCTGATTTTTTGGGTTTGAGCTTCTTAAAATATGCCTTGATAATACTCAACCAACAGCAAGATCCAGAAATTTTTGCAAAGCTATATAAGCCCCCTATTGCTGAAAGTGAGCGTGAACTATTGGCGTCTCTATGGGTGTTTTTAGATCAACTTCACCCATATTTATGGCGTCAAGGTCGATACTTTGTAAGTGATGGCGCAAGCATTAGACGCTTGGTTGGTGACAGCGAGCTTCAACTTGGCTTTACATTTTCCGCCTCTGATATACCAGGTGCGGTCGAGCGCTTTGGCTTGCCTCCTAGCATTAGAAGTTTTGCAATGAAAGACGGTAGTTTAAGCAATGTGCATTTTGTCACTATTCCTGTTAATGCCAAACACAAAGCCGCCGCAAAGGTTGTAGCTAATTTTTTAATGAGCGTTGAAGCTCAGGCAAAAAAACAGCAGCCAAGTGAATGGGGCGACCGGACGGTATTAGATTTAAGCTTGCTAGCGCCTGACCAACAATTAATGTTTAGATCACCAAACCAACATCCTAGTGCCCTGCCTGGGTCTGCAAAAAGCCCATCCCTGAGCGAACCACACCCACAGTGGAATGCTGTGCTCACGGAAGCGTGGAAAAAGCGATATGGGGCTAAGCGATGGTAGTAAGCACTTCGCTCTTTACACGTTGGGTAAAGCTAAGCCCAAGCATTTTAGTGACACTGCTAATAGTGCCTGTTGTTGCGGGTATATTAGGCGTGCTACTGCCGGCTTTTGGCTGGCTGCCTGCACTTGGCGAAGAGACATTTGGTTTAAGAGGATTTGAGGCTCTTTGGCTAACACCCGGTTTCGTCAAAATGCTTGTCTTAAGTTTTTCAACTAGCTTAATTAGTACATTTTTTGCGGTCGTGTTAAGTATTTTAATACTGGGCAACTACTTCAACAGCAGCCTGCTTGGGCATATACAGAAACTTTTAGGACCCATATTGGTTATTCCGCATGCGGCAGCGGCAATTGCTATTGGCTTTCTAATTGCGCCGTCTGGCTTGATTATGCGTTTATTTTCGCCATGGCTAAGTGGTGCGGCGATGCCACCTGATACACTTTTACCAAACGATCCCTACGGATTGAGTATTATCCTAGGACTGACGTTGAAAGAATTACCCTTCATCCTTTTAATGACTATCGCAGCCATGCAGCAAAAAGAAATTAAACACCTTATTGAGGGACAATACAAAGTCGCGCTAAGCTTTGGCTATTATCCATTCACCGGATTTTGCAAAGCCGTTTTACCCCTCCTGTATCCCTTCATGCGCTTGCCTGTTTATGCGATTTTAGCCTATTCCAGTGCCAGTATAGAAATACCATTAATCTTAGGTCCAAATACGCCTTCTACTCTGGCAGTTGCCATTATGCAGTGGTTCAATGACGTTGACCTAAGCTTGAGGATAAAAGCATCTGCTGGTGCAATTGTGCAACTTTTAGTCACCCTATGTGTATTATTCACATGGTGGTTACTCGAACAATTCGTTAAAAAGATGAGCTTCTCCAAGCTAACAAACGGGCGTCGAAAGTATGCTGATTTAATCTTGATAGTCCTGACTCATTGTCTGACCCTTATCGTGCTTTTCGCTATCGCTTTAGCATTACTTGGTCTAGTACTCTGGTCTTTTGCGGGCTACTGGTCTTTTCCAAGTGCCTACCCCGATCAATTAGTTACCCTGCATTGGCAAAGTGCTTTCAAGCAATTACCAGAAGCCATTAGCGATACCGTTTTAGTTGCTCTTGCTGCCACCGGCATTGCCTTATTCCTTGCATTATTTGCATTGGAGGCCGAACAACAGCGGCAAAAAGCGCTCAGCTCTGGTGCTAGCTTAATGATTTATTTGCCCTTGTTGGTACCCAGCATTGCGTTTTTATTTGGCATTGTGTGGGTTAAGGAACTCATCGGTGTTAATGCCGTGTTTAGCATGGTGGTGCTTGGTCATTTACTATTTGTTATGCCCTATGTGTTTTTGTCTTTAGCCACAAGTTATCGCAAGCTCGATTTACGTTATGCAAAGGTTGCAGCGTCATTAGGCTGTTCGCCATGGAAAATATTTTATGCGGTAAAGCTACCTCAATTAGTGCCCCCTATTTTGTTTTCTGCCGCGCTTGGGCTGGCAATAAGTTTCAGTCAATATTTGCCAACACTCTTACTAAGCGGCGGTCGTATGAATACCTTAACCACTGAAGCAGTGGCCATTGCGAGCGGCGCAAGTAGGCGCATCAGTGCAGTGTATGTCATAATGCAACTGCTCCTGCCAGCTGTCGGGTTTATACTTGCTTGGCTAATCCCGAAACTTCTTTTTCGTCCAAGGCAATAAGCGATGGATACAACAAACAACATGTTAAGCATTCAAAACTTACATATTTACAAAGGCGATGCACTTTTACTTGAGCTGGATACCACTGTATTGGCAGGTGAAATATTGACTATTATGGGTCCTTCCGGTAGCGGTAAATCTACGTTGCTGAGTTGGCTATCGGGTATGTTAGAGCCGGTATTTAGCGCAGCAGGAAAACTTGAACTAGATGGCCATGATATAACGCAAACCCCCAGCCATCACCGACAAATTGCGCTTCTTTTTCAGGATCCACTGCTGTTTAACCACCTGAGTGTATCGGGTAATATCGAATTTGGTATGCAGCACTCAAAATCAAGCACGAGAAAACGGCGCGTATCCGAAGCACTTGATTCAGTTGGCCTATCGGGTATGGAAACGCGGGCACCGAAAAGCTTATCAGGCGGTCAGCAAGCACGTGTTGCACTTTTGCGAGTGTTGTTGAACGAGCCAAAGGTCATTTTATTAGATGAGCCTTTTAGTAAACTCGACAGTGAGCTTAGGCAAGCGACAAGGGAGTTGGTATTCGAGCAGATACGTCAGCGTGGTTTGACCGCCATAATGGTAACCCACGATCAAAGTGACGCCGATGCAGCAGCGGGTAAGGTAATTAATTTATCAAATACAGCGGGTGATAAACCATGTTAGATGCAAGCATTACACCAGCGGTAAAAGCCTTATTAACGCCTTTGGTTAAGCTTTTAAATAAAACTCATGTAACGCCAAATCAATTAACGCTAATTGGCTTTGTCGTTGGTTTACTCGCAATACCTTTCTTAGCGTTGCAATGCTGGAACTTAGCATTAACTGCAATTTTACTTAACCGAATATTGGACGGGTTAGATGGCGCACTTGCCCGTTATCAAGGGTCTAGCAGCAGCGCAGGTGGCTTTTTAGATATCTGCTTAGACTTTCTTTTTTATGCAGCGGTGCCGCTTGGGTTTGCACTTGCCGACCCGGCTCAAAATGCATTGCCCGCAGCTATTTTACTCGCTGTCTTTATTGGTACCGGGTCGAGCTTCTTGGCCTTTGCCATCGCCGCCGAAAAATATCAGTTAACTAAGCCACAGTTTGAATATAAAAGTTTTTATTATCTGTATGGTTTAACTGAGGGTACTGAAACTATTTTGATATTTGCCGCCTTTTGCATCTGGCCAGAACATTTCCCTTGGTTAGCCTATGGTTTTGCGGTTGCTGGGGCTATCACGGTGTTCACACGAGTTTATGGTGGTTACTATACTTTGAAGGAGCAGGCTGTTAAGGCTTCAGGCGATGACGTCGCATGAAGCTTATGTCTAGATAGTCCTTCCACATGCCGAAAATGCGCCCACCCGCACTCCAGCGGTCGTAATTCATCAAAGCGCTGCCATCGGCAGTCGCTAACAAAGCTAAGGAACGCGATTGAGGATCGTATTGTTGCAGAGTTTTACCGGCAAGCAACGCAGGTATAATTTCACTCAAGACTGCTCCCTGTCTCATCGCATAAACACCAGAATGAGGTGTTCCAGGCTGACTAGCACAGTCACCGCTCGCCAAGACCTCCGGATGGCTTGCACTTTGTAAATTCGCTCCTACTCGAACGAAGCCTTCAGAATCACAATCAAGACCAGAGGTACCCTGCCATGGTTGGGGAGCCGCTCCCGTGGCAAGCACCAACGCGTCGGCTTTCTGTATTTGTTTCTCGTCGCACATTAACCAGCCATTAGCGATACGATTGATCCGAGTATCCTTGCGTAATTCAAGACCTCGTTCATTTAATATTTTTATGGCTCTTTTACGCAAGCCTGGCGAATAGCCGTCCAATAAATCACCACTGCAGATCAATGACACATGTGCCTGCGGCAGGCTCTTATGCAACGCTAATGTGAGCTCAAATGCAGCCGCTCCGCCGCCAAGTATCGCTACCGGCAATGATTCATTATTCTCGCGCCAAGTTTGCCAATACTTATTAAAAGCGCTGAAAGGCTTTGCTGGGGCAACATTAATACTGCCATCGTTCAGCTCGGGCTGAGGAGGGATCGAACCTACGTTCAATGACAGGTAATCATATTCAAGCTCTCGGCCGTCAAGCAGCGTCACTCCGCGGATCTCAGCCTTAAGCTCGACAATTTCGCCAATTAATAATTCGACCCCACAGGTTTCACATAGAGGAGTAAGTTCAATCGCGCATTCATCGTCCGTAAAGCGACCTGCGACCAAGCCGGGCATCATCCCTGAATACCATGCATGTGAGCTAGGGCTGAGCAATATTGTGCCTTCTGGGGGCCTAAATCCATTTTCTATCCACCCACGCATAGCAACCAAATGAGCATGGCCGGCTCCGGCGAGGATTAAGGTATGCCGAGTTGCTTTCATAGGTTCCAAATAATTGTAAAACAGGATTTCAAAATAGCTTAATGGCATCTGTCGCTGCAGCGGTAGCTGTGAGGCTGTGTGGCTGACGATCAAAATCGTCAACCGGTTAAGAAGAAAAGCGCGGAAAATAACCCAAAACACAGAACTAACTGATTGGTTTTCTCACTTTATCAACGTATTGGCCATAACCCGCCTCGGCCATCTCAGTTTTCGGAATAAACTTCAGTGCGGCAGAATTCATACAGTAGCGCAGTCCGGTTGGTTTAGGACCATCATTAAACACATGCCCTGTGTG
>Ga0307488_10001334_pt1 | contig 20595 bp, 27 predicted proteins | sample SB02metaG_FD_202248 | JGI IMG/M metagenome (GOLD analysis project Ga0307488, IMG submission 202248) | Sea-ice brine microbial communities from Beaufort Sea near Barrow, Alaska, United States - SB 0.2 | ecosystem: Environmental > Aquatic > Marine > Coastal | place: USA: Alaska | collected... | reverse complement strand
GGCCTTATAAGAGCCTTACAATGGCTTTCGAGAGTGACGTATACATTACTGGGGGAGTTGGTGGGCAAAAAGCGAACCTTCACGTAGAGGGAGCTGTAATCGCAGATAGAATCGATTCTCTTGATGAAATCGTAGGTGAGTCTGGAGCGATGGTGTTTACAGATGGGAGAGATCCAGTCTTGTTTGATAATCCAGATAAAAGCTTAACTTTGGCTTTTCAAAGTGGTGTCTACATAAGTGGAGAGCAAGGACAGCAAGCAGATTTATTTGTTAATGGGCATGCGACAGTTAGCGGATTAACAGTATTAGGAGACTTTACTATAGAAAATCAAGTAGTTAGAGATTATATATATGTTAATTTCAACCAAGACTCAGCAAAAGAGTTTTACATACCACTTCATGTAGGAGAAGGGACCCCTCAAGAAAACAATCAAACTTTCGTAAGTCAAGGTCACACTATTTTAGCTCCGCATAATGGAAGAATAAAAAGCATCCTATGTAGATCAAGAGGTGGAAGTCAAGACCCTGGGGATATTACTTTTACAGTATGTACAGGGCACAATGATGCTATAATAAACCCAGCAACAGATGTTTTTGAAATAGAAAGTGTATCCATAAATGGATGTGATCGAGAAAGTGTTTATGAATTTGATTTTTCAAACTCACAGCACTTCGATAAAGGAGTGGTATTCCTTATAAAAGGAAATTTCAATCAAGTTACAACTGCAGAAGTAACTTTAACTGCACATATAGAGTATACTGTTTAAGACTCAAGCTTTTTGTAAAAGATAAAAGATATTAAGGGCCAAGAAAATGCGCCGTATAATATTATCCAAGGCGTGCATTCAGTTATTAAGTGAATACAAAGGCCAGTGATCCAAGAAAGGTGAGTCGCCAAACATAATGGGCACATTATCAATTCCCCAAGTGTCCCGCAATTCAAAGCGACATGCTGCTCCCAGTCGTCTCTAGTATAAAACTTTTCTTTCTTTTTATTAAAGAAATTTATTATATCATAAAAATGAACAGGTAAGTTTGTATAGTTCCAAACTACAATCAAATTAGATACTATAATTCCGCCTAGTAAGTAATTAATTACACCTTCAATCATAATAATCTCGACTCTATAAAAGATTTAAACTTTGAAATTAAAGCTCTCTTCCTGCAGGTATTGCACCCACCTTTTCTCTTTTGTTCTAATTCATACTGCTCTTTTAATTCTTTGCAATCTTTAAGCTCTTTGCAGTTTTCGCAAAATTTAGTTCCTTTGTTGGAAAAAAAAGCTCCTACTATTTCAGATTTTCTTTTTTCATTCATTATAGATCGATTCTAATATTCTTAGTTTCTATTTTTTTAGATTTTTCTTCAGAGTGCCTTATTCCACCTCTTTTTTTAGCATAAGAATCGAAGTGTTTTTGTTTTACGGGGTCTACTCCGCCATTTTGATCAGCTCTTTTCTGGGAAAGTTCTGCGCTTCGATCTAGAAGATCTCCGTAAGTTCCTTTTTGCTTTCCAGTTTTTTCTACGAACTGGTTTTTATTCCAGGGATCTATATCGGCACCAGTTGTATTTAATTGAGAACTTGTAAAAACTCTTTTCCATTCTACATCGTCTTGATCAATATGCTTTTTATCATCATTCATATGGAAGAATACAGCTTTATATTCTTCTCTGTCGGGGTGTTTGAAAATATATTCAGGCATTTTCTATTATTGAAACTATTGATTCTAAAGTATTTTTGTATGAAAACCTATCCTTTAATGTTACACCTTTTTCGTTATTTTTTTGGTAAAAATTTTCCGACTTTTCAAGAGCCTTAACAACATCCTCTTTATTAAATGTATTAATATTACCTTGATTGAATGGAGAGTCTTTTTTGAAAAAGATTCCGTCCTCTGATGAAGTTTGCCCAGATGGATTTACTAATATACTATTTTCTTCTGTTGCCCAATCTTTATGGGAAGTACAATTCAAAACAATACTCCATTTTCCAAGACAGCTCGCATTGAATGCTGGAAGATTCCAACCTTCAGCGCCGCTTAATCCAGATAAATCTATATCTATAGCATTAAGAAATTCATTAACTTCAGAATTTGTTTTTAATCTTGGTAGGAAATTTATATTAGAATATTTTTGACCTTGAAGGGTATTTCCTATTATAGAATTCATTTGCTTCTCGTTAAAGAAAGGATTCACAACACAACAGGTTAACTGATAGTCTGGATTATTACCATATTTCTCAGCCCAAATCCTGATTATTTGCTCTGTGTTTTTTCTTTTTTCCCATTTCCCCATTAAACCGTAATGGATTTTCCCCTCAAGGTAAGTTTTGTTGGTGTTATGAAAGTCTTCATCAAAACCCAATGGAACATTATGTACATTCTCGCAATTGACATTTTCAAAACAATCTTTAGCATGCTTACTGCTAAAAATTACAGAGTTATTAAAATCAACTAAACTTTTTTCTGTAAAAGTAGGGTTATCTAACTCATAAAATGAATATAGAAAATTTCTATTACCAATAGATTCCTCACTTCCGTTAATGTGCCATATAGATAAAGAAGGAGTATCCCTCTTTAAGGTTGTATATCTTGAATTTGTAGAACTTTCAATCCACTTTTTGAAATCTTTATCCATAGAATCAAATGCAGAAAAATCAAAGTTGTTTGAAATTGGAAAGATTGATGTCTTGATGTCGGATTTATACAGCTCTCTAGCTATATTATAAGAAACATTTCCAAAAGAAAGGTTATTAAAAGCCGCCTTAAAAATTATTTTTTTCATCACTTATTGTAAATTACCAAGGAATATCTTCAAGACTTTCATCATTTTGATTTTTAATGTCACTTTTCATTTCTATATTCTTAGAAATATCTTCTATCTGATCTACTTTCACGATATTCTTATCGTTTTTTACATTTATTATTTTTACGAAATCAGCTGTACAGTATGTTTTACTTTGGTGATTTCCAGATTTATCTTTCCAAGAATTGAACTTTAATTTACCTTCCACAAAAACTAAAGATCCTTTGGTTAAAATCTTATTGCAGTTTTCTGCAATCCTATCCCATGCCTCTATCTCAATCCATAAGGTTTCTTTATTAAGGGTGATACCTATAGAAAATGTAATTTTTTTCTTTCCGCTGTCGTATTCATTTAATTTCGGGTCTGAAGACAAGTAACCCATTCCTAAAAACTTATTTATCATTTATTATTCCTTTCTTTATTGTGTTTAAAAAATTGTTATGTATATTTATGCATCCTTGAATACTCAAGCCTATATGCTTGCAGACATTTTTCCAAGGCATTACCTTATTCTTCTCACCCTGAACATACCTCAGATCGAATATTTTTACAACCCTAGAATCAGAATGATTGTTAGCTATTGAAAAAACTTTGTTTAAAACTTCATTATTTATCATTTTTTTTATTTCTAATGTGCTAGATTCTTCTGTGTGAGAAGATCTCATTTGAGAGATTAATTCTAGATTGGATGAAACTCTTTTGTTTTTTGTGTTAATATTCAAGCACATCCATTTTGTTTTATTGGCTAAATATGTAGAAAACTTAGCTTTTTTTGTAAAATTATATTCCTTAGCTGCAAAAAACATATGATATTTGCATTCTTTAAATAATTCTTCTTTTAGAGATATATTCGAATCTGATATATAAGAATTTATCATTTTATAGAAAATCTTACTATGTAGATCATTTAGTTTGTCTAGAGAGAATTCTACTTTTACACCCTCTTGTATATTTTTTACTAATATTAAATCATTCATTTTATTTTATTCAAAAAGTTCAAAACTAAGTCTTTAGGTTCAGAGGAATTAAAGTCGCAGAAGTTTTTCCAATTAAAATGGTAGTCGCACATTTCCATTACTATTGGGTCATTATCCTCTTCTTCTTTATTGGGAGGCTTATTACCGTCTCTCGCTATATGAATACAAAACCCACCTAAATCTTTTATTTTAGAAACTTCGTTGGGAAATCTGACATCAGTTATAAAGTGGTTGTAATCATTTTTAGAACAATTTATCTCCTGCTCTATTTTATTTATCCAATACAAACCATTTGATACAGCTCTCTTTTGCATTCCGTATGCTACAAGAATTGGTCTTATTATTTTTTTGCTTTCTATATCGTCACTAAAAGCACTAATTCTAAAACTAGCCCGTAAGAAATTATCAGTTTCTTTTTTTAGCTCATCAGCAAAAGCTAATCTAATATTAGATTTTTCGTTAAAATTAAAATCTTCAGCGAAGTTGAAGAACGAATCTTTACCACTTCTAGCTAAACCACATAATCCTATAATCATTTTCCTGTACTGCCGAATCCACCCTTTCCTCTGGAACTAGTGTTTTGATTTTTAGATTCTTCAACCCTAGGATGAAGATGTTTGGAGAATATTAATTGAGCAATCCTATCTCCTTTTTGATATATTTTAGAATTATCAACTCCAAGTAGTAAGTGTTTTTCATTTAATATACTATAGTTTTCTGGTTGAGGAATGTATCTAAATCTAATTTTGATAGTGTCTCTATATCCAGAATCTATAACTCCGACTGAATTACATAAACTTAAATTATATTTACTTATACTTGACCTTGGAAACAATAAAGAATAGAAGTCGTAATCTGAATAGTCGTCTGAGCTAGGCTCAATAGAGATATTTGTTTCGTATTCAATGTATGAAATATTTTTAAAAAGATAACCTTGGTATATCTCGCCTTTTATTTTGGGAGCACTAGCTGCATATAAATCATACCCAGCATCTCCAGAATGTTGAGGGAGATCTACCTTCCCTTCATTAATGTCCCTAATTTGTTTTAATGAAACTTTCAACTTTTCCATAATTATTCAGTTTCTCCAGACATAGCCTTAATTACTTTTGAGTATTTTTTAGATAATGAATGCATTCCTGCATCTGCTAAGACGGTTGGAGTAAATAATAAATTTATTAAATCGTGATCCAGGGATTCGTGAGTGGATATTTTATTCATGTCATGAACTGTTATGCTTGGAGCTAGACATAAATTTTTTCCAAAAATATCATTAGCTTCTTCCAAAGCTAAAGTTGCAGCCTCCTTTTCATCATAAGCCAGCACGGCTCCTTCCCAATTTGCACATTGAATAAAGAATATTTTCCTTTTTTCGTCTTCAGTGTTTCTAATCATATGCATCATAATCTAATTCAAGAAATTTAAAAATCAAGCCCTTTTTATAATTTATTAAAAAGTAAAATATATTTTTTAACTTGATATATTACTATAATATTATTTTATATATATATAAATTATTAATATAAGGGGTAAATTTTGAATTATTTTTTAGTAGATGACTCGGTGGATGGCGTAGGGGGAACTATGTTAACGCTTGATGCTATCATCGAACCGAATATTGAAAGTGTTAAAAAAATAAAGACCTTAGACTTTTCGTTAAAAGATACATTTGCATCTAATTCTTTTTTCATATTTGGAAATTTAATGGGGTTTGATAAAAATTCCTTGGATGCTGTAAGCTACTGCATGAATAACTGCCCATTTGTAAAAATTGAATTTGATTATGGATACTGTATTAATAGAGGTCGAGTTCCTCATAAAATCCTTAGCGGTACAGATTGCAACTGCCCTAATTCTCATTTAAAAGATTTATACGACTTGATTAGATCCAATAGTCTTCATTTATTTTTTATGTCAAAACAGCAAATGGCAATGCACGACGAAGACCTAAGCCCCTTTCCTCAAGATAAAAAATCAGTTCTTTCTTCTTGCTTTTTAGAATCAAACTTGTTATCTTTTGATAAATTAAAGAAAAAAAACAAAAATAATAAATATGCAATTATTGATGGTAACGGTGGGTGGCACAGTCAAGCAAAAGGAGTTAGTCAGAGTATTGAATATGCAAAATCGAATAAAATCGACTTTGATTTAATTAAGACTAATTCTCACGAAGAAATGCTTAATAAATTATCAGACTATCAAGGTTTAATATCAATGCCAATTATTCATGACACCTGTCCAAGAATAATAATTGAAGCAAGATACATGGGTCTCGAAGTTATAACCAATGAATTTTCTCAACATATAGAGGAAGAATGGTGGAAAGGAACAGATAAAGAAGCTTTTTCCTTTACCAAATCTAGACCTAAATTTTTCTGGGAAAAATTAAAATGTTTAAGTTAATTATACCTTGTTACGGAGATCAATCTGAAAACTTAGACAATTTAGTCAAAAGTATAGATTCTCAAAAAGCTGATTTTGAAGTTGAATGTTTTTTTCTTGAAGATGAAATTAGCGATTCATTTAGAAAAAAGTTAGAATTATTATGTGGAGCTCCGAATAATAAATTTTTAGTAGAAAATAATAGCGGCGAAAGGTTTTATGCTTTAAGGAATATCTGTAGATTTCTTGATTCCTTCGATTGGTCAAACGAAGAAGATGAATGTATTATAGGTTTAATAGATGGTGATGATTATTTATGGGGAAATGATTGTTTACAAAATGTCAAAAACGAATATGACAAAGGGTATAGTGTTGTATGGACTGCAAATGAATGGGACAAGTTTGGACTAAATCACTCTGGCCCTTACGAAAACAAAAATAAAGATCCCTATTCTCACCCTTGGGTATCTAGCCACTTCAGGACATTCAAACTTTCTGATTACTTTACTGTCGCAAAATCTAATTTTAAAAACAAGAAAGGGGACTGGTTTGATGCTTGTTACGATCAAGCCTTAATGCTTCCCATTCTACATAATATTCTAAAAACAGGCGGGAAAACAAAGTATATTGATAAGACCCATTACATATACCGAGGTAATATAAAGGAAGATTCTGCTTTTAGAGAAAATCAATTAGAGTACGAATCTTTTATAAGAACTAGAGGTTATTTACAAGAATGAATTTTTATATAGACAAAATAAACAAATCAAAAGGTCCCTTTATATTCTCTACAAGATTAAAAAATGAGCTAGAAAAACAGGGGTTAACTTATGACACAGACTCCACTAACAGGCTGTGCATAATAACAGGAAAATATAAGGATGGAGCCAACAACATCCTTAGACTTGATGGACTTTATCTTGATTCTGGTCACAGACTAGGTAATAGTGATGCTAAAAATAGGCCGATCTTTAATTGCTATCAAAAATTTGATCATATAGTATTTCAGTCTATTTATGGCAAGAAAGTATATGAAGCATTTACAAAGAAAGAGCGACCTAACTCAGTAATACTTAATGGAGTTTGCGATTTCTTTTTCGACGAAATTGAACCAGTAAAAAAACCAGAAGGTTTTGAAAAGGTGGTTATAGCTTCCAGCACATGGAGGAGGCATAAAAGAATCCAAGAGTGCATTAATGCATTTAGAGATCCCAGATTAAAAGATGTTGCATTAGTAATTTTAGGTGGATATAAAAATGTTAACTTAAAAAATGTATTTTCTTTGCCTAGAATTCCTTATAACGACCTGCCGAAATATTACCAAATGGGAGATGCTATGATACATCTCTGCTGGCTTGACTGCTGCCCCAATACGGTAGTTGAGGGTCTAGCTAGTGGCCTACCTGTCGTATGTTCTCATAACGGAGGAACTAAAGAATTAGTAAGGGATGATGGAATCGTTATTCAACTAGAAGAAGATTATGAATATGGAAGTCTGGTAAATCTTTATCATCCCCCAAAAGTTGACACAAATATTATAGTAGAAGCTGTTTTAAAATCATTAGAAATGCCAAAAGTTAAAAATAGGGACGACTTGAAAATGTCCAACGTCTCTTTATTATATAAAAAGTTATTTAAATGAATCAATTTGAAAATGAATACCCTGTCATTGCGGAGATAGGAATAAACCACAATGGCAGCATAGACATAGCAAAAAAATTAATAGATGTTGCTTCCTTTGCTGGGTGTAAATATGTAAAATTTCAAAAGAGAACTCCAGAAATCTGTGTTCCAGATTCCGAAAAAGACAAATTAAGAAAAACTCCATGGGGAGAAATTACATATTTAGATTATAAAAATAAAATTGAATTTGGTAAAAATGAGTTTGACGAAATTGATAAATACTGTAATTCTAAAAAAATTAAATGGTTTGCCTCTGCATGGGATATGCCTTCTGTAGATTTTTTGTCAAATTATACTGATTTAACTAAAATAGCTTCAGCATCAATAACAGATTTGAAATTAGTGAAGTATGCTAGATCCAAAAATAATACATTAATGATTTCAACTGGAATGAGTTATCAATCAGAAATAGATGAAGCAATTAATCACGGAAATCCAGATGTAATTTTTCATACAAACTCAACTTACCCAAGTCCCGAAGAAGATTTAAATCTAGGCTATATAAAATGGTTAAAAAATAAATATCCAAATAAAATTATTGGATATAGTGGTCACGAGTTTGGATTAACAACTACTTGGGCGGCTATTGCTATGGGAGCTGCCATTATCGAGAGGCACGTAACATTAGACAGAACTATGTGGGGCTCGGACCAAATGGCTTCAGTAGAACCTCATGGCTTAATAAAGCTAGTAAAAGGAATTATCAGTACACAAAAAGCCATTTCAAAAGGTAACGAACCTAGAAAAGTTTTTGACTCCGAACTATCAAAAAAGAAATCGCTAAGGAAGTGAAGGTATTATCGCTAATACTTGCCAGGGGCGGCAGTAAAGGAATACCCCAAAAAAACATAATTGACTTAAATGGAAAACCATTATTATGGTACACCTCAAAAGCTTCCTTAAATTCTAATGTAAATGAAACATGGGTGAGCACAGATTGTCAAGATATAAAAAATACTTCACTTAGTATTGGCTGTAATGTAATAGATAGACCAAGTGAAATTTCAGGAGACAGCTCTAAAAGCGATTCAGCACTAGTTCATTTTGCAAATAATGTTGACTTTGACATTTTAGTATTTATTCAGCCGACTTCGCCCCTCCTTCAATCAGAAGACATAAACAAAGGTTTAGATTTAATTAATAACTATGATTCTGTATTTAGTGCATGTAAAGAGCATTGGATACCTAGATGGAGCTTACCATCTAGAGCTATAGACGGACACCTCATTAATGGTAGTCCTGATGGATGGGATATAAATAATAGGCCAATGAGGCAAGATGTCAAAGAAAAATATATTGAAAACGGAGCGTTTTACATAACTACTCGCTCTCAACTTCAAAAAACAGGGTTGCGTTATGGAGGCTCTATTGGAATTTTAGAGATGTCATTTAATCGCAGCTTTCAAGTTGACACGCTTGACGACCTACAACTAGTATCCAAGCTTTTAAAATGAGTGATTCTATAGGTATATTATGTAGGGGGCAATCAATGGTTTTAGCTGAAAATTATTTTGAAAAAATAAAAGATATTATAATTGTAAATACTTTTTTTGAAGAATTGGAGAAACCTTTTGTTCAAAAAATTTTAAAAGACAAAAACATTACACACATATGCTGTAGAGAAACTTCTAGTATTCTAAATAAAAAACTTTATGAAAAATTCAAAATAAATAAGATTGTATTAAATATTTATGAACCAGAATTTAAATTAAAATCTATCGTAAAAAGAATTTTAGATTCACAAGGAATTAAATCAAACCCAATACCAGATTTAATGAAAGATTACGAAAAAGAAGGTGGGGGATTTCCTACCACAGGAGTTCTTTCGGTAGTTTATGCATGCAAAGTCTTAAAAAAGAAAAATATATACATTGCTGGAATGGATTTTTATAAAAGCCCTTATCTTATAAACAAAAAGATAAGGCCAGCTCAAGTCAAAAAAGGTGGCTGGATGATCGATTATATTAAAAAATTTATAAAAGATAACAAAAGTACTAATTTTAAATTTTTTAGTAATTTTAATTTAGATCTAAATGAAGAAAATTATTATTATACAGATAAATGAGACCGATCTTAGAGATTAAAGAAAAAAAGAAAAATAATTCTGCGATCTTTCTTGGTTGCGGACCCTCAATAAATGATCTTGATATAGATTTTATAAAAGATAAAGATGTATGGGCTAACAATAATTTTATAATTCACGATTCAATTGTTCCAGATTTCTATCATCTCGAATTAAAAGAGCACAGAAATGGCCCAACCTTTAGAAAACTTCTCAAGCAAAAAGAAAATTCATATAAAAATGTCAATTGGATATTAAATGAACAAAGAGGTTATTTGCTTAGATCTATAAATCCAAAGATTTTTGAAAATATTTTTTTATATAGAAAAATCAAAGTTCACTGCTTAGCAAGCCTAACGATAATACTCCAAATAATGGCTGAAATGAATTATGAAAAAATATATTTTTGCGGGGTCGATTTGTATAATTCAAATTATTTTTGGTCAAACAGGGAAGATATTAAAGTTCCTGATATAATAAAAAGTTGCAAGCCAGACGAGAGACCGTCTGATTCAATCCACCCTACCCAGGAAAGAAACATAGGTAGTTGGATCAAGCAATTTGCAAAAGATAATAATTTAGAGCTTATTAATGTTTCGCAAAAAAGTCTTTTATCGAATTATATAAAAACAGAACTTTAAATGAAAGATAAAATAAGAGTCGGATTTGTATATAATCCTAGCAATAAATATTTTTCTGGCAAATTTTTCGATAGCACTCCTTACAATTTGTTTATTAGAGCATTGCCTAGAAATCAAGATCTAGAGGTTACTTGGCTTAAAGGCTCTGACAAAGAAGAGATTGACTTCCTACGATATAAAGATAAGTTAGATGCTGTAATTCTTTATTCCTTGGATTACAAAAAAGGTAATCCTGGTACATATTGCCCTAAAATTAAAAACCTTGAGCATATAAACATTCCAAAGTTTTTATTTATTGGAGACTGCCACCAGATGACCCTGCAGGGTAGGGCTAAGCAATATATAAATAAAATAAGAGAAGCGGAAATAAGTTGTAATTTTTTTCATCATTCTAAAAGATATTTTCATAAATTTTACCCAAAAGATTTCGATTACGAACAAATATTTTATGGTTTTGAAAAAGATCTTTACAAAAACCCAACCCCATGGGGCCAACGGATAAAAGACTCTTTACTACTAACTGGATCTTTAGCTGCTGGTGGTTCTTTTTACGGTTTAAGAATTAAGCTTTCTAAACATAAAAATGTAACCTATGTAGGCAGAAATGATAATGGCCCATATATAGCAGATGGTTTTCCTAAAATTTTACAACAGTACCAAGGAAGTATTTCCTCGACCTCTTACATGACAACAACCAAATATATAGAAAACTCTGCGGCTGGGTGCCTTAATTTTATGGAGGTTAATAAAAATAACGATGTTGACCTTTTGGGATTCAAAGACGGCGTTGACTGTATTTATTTTACAGAATCTAATTGTGATGAAAAATTTAATGAATATCTCAAAGATTATAAAAACCCCAAATGGCAAGAGATAGCCGAAGCAGGCAAAGAGTATGCCTGGAATAACTTGACCAACGATCATTCCATTATAGCAATTAAGGAAATGATTCAAAAATATTTATGAATACATCAAATGAAGGAGTTTAATAATGACACATGTTAATAAAGAGCAAATTATAAAAAAATGGAATAAAAATGAAAATAAGTTTCAATCTATATCCGACGAATTAACTTATAATTTTGGAGGCATCTGGCCAACAGAGGGCTTTCTTTTTTGCTCCATCGCCGAGGTGCTGGAAGTTGACTTAGTGATAGAATCAGGGATGGCTTATGGGGTTTCAACTGAAATCTGGGCAGGCTTCTTTGATTGCCCTGTAATATCTATTGACTTAAATCATTTGTATGGAGCATGGGAAGAGACAAAAGAAAGACTTCAATCCAAACATAAAAATTTAATTTGCTATTTAGGAGATGGCAAAATTTTAGTTGAAAAATATATACAGGAAAACCCAGGCAAGAGAATTGCTGTTTTTATGGACGGTCCCAAGGGCCTGGGTGCAAAAAAAATGATGGATGAATTAACAGCCAAGTACAAAGAAATTAAGATGGTAGGCTATCATGATTTTTATCAAAATAAGTTTCGTGAATGTTATAATCCTAATGATATGCAAGGATTTTGGAGTCATTCTTTAGACTTTATTAATGATAAGTATGTATATTTAAATGCACCACCTTTAGAGTACGGCAAAGATCAAATAAAATGGGCGGCGAACAATGGTCCAGGCATTTTTGTAGAGCCTATAACAGATAATCTTAATCAAGCCTAATAGTTTTATTTTTATTTACAGGAAAAAGATTTAAAAACATGAACCATTTTCAATTTCTATCGGTTACAAATAAACATTTTATTCCAATTGTTAAAGACTTGCTTGAATCTGCTTCTAAATTTCATCCAAACACCCCTTTTAATTTAGTTTGCGTCAATCTTTCCCCCGAAGAAATCGATTATCTTAATTCACTTCATCATAAACTGCAACTAATCATAGTAAATAAAAAATTTAAAAAAGTATTCTCGACACTGCCCAGACACTTGGGGCCAAAGGACAAGGATCACGAAGAAGGCTATTGCACCTCCTGCAGATCTTGGTTTGCATTAGAGGTTATGGAAAAATATGATACAAATGTATTTTATTTAGATGCTGATGTCTTTTTTAAAGACAAAATAGATGGATTATTTCCCCATTTAAGTGGTGTTGATTTTATGATTCGAGCGAAAAATGAGGATCGACATGAATTCACATGCAATGCGGGAATGGTTTTTGTGAAAAACTCTCCGCTCAATAAAAAGCTGCTCGCAAGCTGGGCTCAAAAGACCAGGGAAATGGGTATAAGTTGGCGGTCTAATCAGTGGACTTTAAATGAAATCATTAGAGAGAACTGGGATGATATTGTATATAAAAATTTTCCACTTGAATTTAATGGCATAAGTACTAATGAAAAAAGTATCATATGCCACAACAAAGGCAAAGGAGCTCACCCTGGAAGTTAAAAATGTGCGGCTTTATAGGAACAAGTAAAAAAATAGATAACCTTAAGGAGGTTAATAGATTTTGCAAAAATAGGGGGCCAGACAAAACAAATTTGCTATCCCATAATGGAGTTAATTTTGTACATAATTTATTAAGCATTACTGGAGAATTTAAAACTCAACCGCTTATATCTGAATGCGGCAATATTTTTTGTGTCTATAACGGCGAAATTTATAATTACAAATCATTTGGTGATTACAAATCTGATGGGTATTGTATAATACCCTTGTACGAAGAATATGGAGAAGCATTTGCATCTAAATTAGATGGGGAATTTGCAGTTTCTATTATTGATTTTTCTAAAAATAAAATTATATTAACTACAGATTGCTTCGGAACGAAGCCATTATGGTTTTCTTCTCAAGACGGAGATTTTGCATTTGCTTCTTATGAAAGCTGCATTAAAAGCCTCGACTTTTCTTCTTACGAAAAGATTCCAGCAAATACTACTTTAACTATAGATATGTCAAGCCTTCAGCAGGCTAATAAAAAAAAGGTATTCAATTTCGAGATAAACCAACATAAGGATTATTATGACGACTGGATTATTGCATTTCACAATGCCTTAAATAAAAGATGCGGAAACGTTCGTGAAAAGTGCTTTATAGGATTAAGCGGTGGATACGACAGTGGAGCAATTGCCTGCGGACTTAATGAGTTAGACTTAAAATATAAAGCATACAGTATCCCAGGGGCAGAAAATAAAACAGTTCTTGATGCTAGAAAAAAACTTATTAAAGATATGGAGATTATTGATATCCAGCCTGAACAATTTTTATATGAAAAAGATTTTCTACAAGAAGAATGTGAAGATTTTACATTTATGGGAAAATGCTCGGCTAGATGTGATAAGGCTTCAGCTGGGTTAAGTTTAATATGCAGAATTGCGTCTAAAAGAAATTACAAAATATATATATCTGGGCAGGGAGCCGATGAAATCATGAGTGATTACGGCATAAATGGTATTCCGCTGTATGGTCCAGGGCAACTAACTCAATTTGCTGGAAGATTCCCCGAAAATCTTAAAGATTTATTTCCTTGGGTTAATTTTTTTGGGGGGATGCAGGAAAAATACATAGGTAAAGAGGAGAGTGTTGCTGGCTCTCATGGTATAGAAACCAGATACCCCTTTCTAGATGTTAATTTAGTTCAAGAATTTTTATGGTTGAAAAGTGGTTTAAAAAACAGACAATATAAAGCTCCCATAGATGATTATATGAGCAATCACTCTTTTCCTTTTACTAGAAATGAAAAAGTTGGATTCCGACCCAACCACTCTTTCAAAAATAAAAAAACATAATGGCAACATCTTTAATGAAAACATATTGCACTTCAAATAAGATTGTTATAGAATGGAGTAGGGGTTTTGGAAATAATTTATTTCAATATAATTATGCAAGAAACTTAAACCCCAAAGGGGATAGAATATATTCTCACTATAAAAATGGTTGGCAATGTTTTAATAACTTAGTTGAACTTGGTTTTTTAGAAGAAAATAAAGCCCCCAAAATCAAAGAAAGCTCTAAATCAGATCAATTAATCCAGTGGAATTCAAGAACTTTTTTTAAGCCAAACTTATTTAATAATTCTCCTAAAAACTTTTTTAAAAAAATAGAAGTCTCTAATCATAACGATTTAATTTTACATCTAAGGCTAGGAGATGATTGGTTAAGGAAAGGTAGAGTTTTAAGTCCAGAAATCTATATTGATTTAATAGACTCTATAGATTTTGAAAAATTATATATTGTAACGGATATTCACAACAGTGATTTTTTAAAAAATTTTAAAAAATACAATCATAAGGTTATTTCTACAGAAACTAGACCATCAGACCTCAAGACTGGAACTTGGACTTACGACAATAAAGAAACCACAGTTTCTGATTTTAATTTAATTAGAACTTTTGATAAAATTATATATAGTCCACAAAGCACATATGGATTCTGGGCATGCTTATTAAGTGATGCTAAAGAAATATATTGTTTGGAAAAATTAATAAAATCAAAACAAGATTCGATTTTGAACATTATTAATAAAAACAGTGAACTTTTTAAAAGCTGGAAATTAATTAATTGAATTTTTTAAAGAGATAGAAATTATAAATAACATGATTGACTTAGCAAAAGATACAATAAATAATAAAGATATTGATGATTTAATTGAATGGCTAAAGTCTTACCCTAGGTTAACAAAAGGCCCAGAAACATTAGAGCTTGAACAAAATTTTTCTAACTGGTTGGGTAAAAAATATTCGGTTTTTTGCAATTCAGGTTCTTCGGCAAACCTATTAATGCTTTCAACGCTTATCCAGAGCGATTATTGTTCAGCAGGAGCTAAAGTTGTTGTGCCTACTGTTTGTTGGTCAACAGATCTTATGCCAGTAATGCAACTTGGCTTCAAGCCGATATTGTGCGATGTAAATTTAAAAGATTTATCCGTAGATCTAACTTCTTTAGAGAATATTTTTAGAGAAGAATCTCCAGAAATTTTCTTATATGTTTCTGTTTTAGGTTTGCCAACCAATTACGAGAAAATTATTGATCTTTGCGAAAAGTACGGAGTAACCTTTCTAGAAGATGCCTGTGAGTCATTAGGCTCTACATATAACGGCAAAAAGATAGGATCTTTTGGAGAAATGTCAACATTTTCTACATATTTTGGGCATCATATATCAACAATCGAAGGGGGTTTTGTTTCTACTGATAATGAACATTTTTATAATGTATTATTATCAATAAGAAGTCATGGTTGGTCTAGAGACCTAGATGAATCAAGCAGAAAAGATTTAAAAGAGCAATGGAATATCTCTGATTTTAATGATTTTTACACTTTTTATTACTCTGGTTATAATCTTAGATCAACAGACCTACAGGCACATATAGGAAAATCTCAACTAAAAAGAATTGATGATGTCGCACAGAAGAGATTTCAAAATTTTAAAATTTACCAAGATTTAATAAAAAATGATTTTTGGAAACCACAGATTCCAAAAAACTCCATATGTTCTAATTTCGCATATCCAATCATTTCTCCTGAAAAAGAAAAAATAATAAAAGAATTAATAGAAAAAAAAGTTCAAACAAGACCTCTTATTTGCGGCTCTATGGGAACGCAGCCATTTTATGTAAAACAGTATGGAGAAACTATTTTTCAAAATGCTTCTGTAGTTGATCAATACGGTTTTTATTTACCAAACCATCAAGAACTTTCCATGGATGAAATTAAATTTGTTTGTGGTATTGTAAATAAACATCTTTAATGAAAACATATTATGTTGATATAGATGACACAATCTGTACCACAAAAGGAATTGACTACACCACAGCTAAACCAATTAAAAAGAATATTGAAAAAATAAATTCTCTTTATGAAAAAGGAAACACTATTGTATATTGGACTGCAAGAGGCACCTTAACAAACATAGACTGGAAAGCATTAACAAAAAAACAACTTAGCGACTGGGGAGCGAAATACCATGAACTAAAATTAAACAAACCAGCTTTCGATTTCTTTATAGACGATAAAGCTATTTCTTCAAATGTTTTTTTTAAGAACTTTTGATATTCTCGTTTAATAATTTACAATTATAAGATGATCATTCTAAAACGTAAAGTAGATAAATTCACAATGCATTTATGCCCTTCAGATGGCGGCATATCAAGAGCCCTAATAAACAAAGGTAAGAGAGAGGCTGGCTTTATGCATCTTATTAGAAAGAGTATAAATCCTGGAGATATTTGTTTTGACTTGGGAGCAAATATAGGGTACGCAACTCTTTTTATGGCGGATAAATGTGGGGCGAGTGGAAAAGTTTATGCTATAGAGCCAGACCCTCATAATTTAAACCTTTTAAATTTAAGTATTAAAGAAAACGATTTTCAAAATATCGTTGATATAGAACAATGCATGGTTTCTAATGTAGATAAAGATCAAGACTTCTGGATAGCTAGAGCACCAAACTTAAACAGTGTTCATAAAACAAAACATAGCATAAGAAAGATCGTAGTTAAAAGCCATAGACTAGACTCTTTTCTTGAAAATAAAGAATGTCCTAATTTTATCAAAATGGATGTTGAAGGTCATGAGGTGCAGATTTTAGATGCAGCTGTAGATTATTTTTCCAAACAAGATAAAAATATAAAAATACTAATGGAGGTTCACCCTCAATATTATTCTGAAGAAAATAGTCTTGAAAAAGTTTTTGAAAAATACTTTGCTTCTGGATTTAATTGTAGGTATATTATATCAACACCCAACCCTCAACCCAAACTTTTTAAAGAAGCTGGATATGAACCTATTGATTCTTTCAGAACTGATGGATTTCACAGAGGTCTTTATGAAAATATAAAAAATGAAGATGCTATAAAATTTACATGCAGATTAAACAAAGAAGGGGCTAGTAAAAAAATAGCAAGAAGCATAATGATAGAAAAGAAGTAGCGTATGAAATATACAGTAACAGGTGGAGCGGGCTTCATTGGAAGCAATTTAGTAGATCAATTAATTAAGGACGGTCATGAAGTTGTCGTTATTGATTCTCTCGTTTCAGGGAAAGAAGAAAATTTAAACCCAAAAGCTTCTTTCATTCAAGCAGATATTAATGCCTGCAGGCAAGGAACTCACCCATTAGCATGTTATAGGAAAAGAGTTGAAGAAGCTATGGAGGGTAGCGAAGCTGTTTTTCATCTAGCAGCACTTGCTAGAGTTCAACCCTCTATTGAAAACCCTGTGCCTTTTAACGACACAAATGTAAACGGCACATTAAATATGCTAATGATTGCCAAGAAATTGGGCATAAAACGTTTTGTCTATAGTGCTTCTTCATCAGCATACGGTAATGCTGAAGTTTTTCCTACTCCAGAATCCCACCCAACGAACCCATTAAGCCCATATGGTTTACAGAAGCTGATTGGCGAACAGTATTGTAAAGTTTTTTCTATCTGTTATGGACTAGAGACTGTTTGTCTTAGATATTTTAATGTATTTGGAGAAAGGCAATCCCTGGAAGGTGCATATTGTTTAGTAATGGGAATCTTTGCCAATCAAAGACTAAAGGGAGAACCAATGACAATTGCTGGTGATGGCGAACAAAGAAGAGACTTTACGTATGTAGGTGATGTTGTAAAGGCAAATATTTCAGCCTCCAAATCAGACAAAGTCGGAGATGGAGAGGTAATCAATATCGGCAATGGAGAAAATCGCTCTGTGAATCAACTTGCAGAACTAATAGGAGGGCCAAGATTAAACATAGAAGCTAGGCTTGAACCCAAACAAACTCTAGCAGACAACACAAAAGCAAAAGAACTCTTAAATTGGGAGCCATCAGTAACGCTCGAAGAGTGGATTCCTAAATACAAAGAAGAACTTAAAATATAAGATGAAAAAAGTAATAGTAACTGGAGTAACAGGTCAAGACGGAAGTCACATGTGTGACTTTTTATTAGCAAATACAGACTACATGATATATGGTTCGGCAAGAAGATTAAGTGTTAAGAACCACGAAAACATAATTCACCTAGAAAACAACTCTAGGTTCCAATTAATCAACATGGACCTAAATGATGCTCATAGTATTAGAGACGTTGTTTTAGATATTAAACCCGACTATTTCATAAACTTTGCAGCCCAATCATTCGTTGCTGGGAGCTGGGATTACCCAATTCAGACTTGGGACACTGATGCGACCTCTGTGCTGCATATATTAGAATCCATACGCAGGTTCTCTCCTAATACTAGATTTTATAATGCTGGATCATCTGAGGAGTTTGGAGATGTAATAACAAGCCCACAGGACGAGGAACATCCACTTAGACCCCAGAGCCCTTACGGAGCATCTAAATGCGCAGCCAGACACATAGTGAGAGTCTACAGGGAATCATACAACCTATTTGCAGTTCAGGGCTGGCTATTTAATCACGAAGGGTCGAGAAGGGGCTTGGATTTTGTAACTAGAAAAATTACTCATAATGTAGCTAGGATTAAAAAAGCAATAGAAGAAAAAAAAGACATTCCAGTTTTTGAATTAGGAAATCTTGATGCAAAAAGAGACTGGAGTGATGCTGAAGATTTTATGCCAGGAGTATGGATGATGCTCAATCAGGATAAGGCTAAAAATTATGTACTAAGCAGCGGAGAAACGCACACCATAAGAGAGTTTGCTGAGGAATGTTTCAAGTGTGCCGAAATATACGGTGACTGGGTTTTTCCCGAAGGAAATCAAGATGCAGAAAACGAAGTCTTCAAAAAAGATACTGGAGAAATCTTATTAAAAGTAAATAAAAAATTCTATAGACCTGCAGAAGTTTACGAGTTATGTGGAGATGCAACCAAAGCAATTAATGAGCTGGGATGGATTCCTAAATGCTCATTTAAAGAATTAGTTAGAAAAATGTACAAAACAGACTATAATTTATTAAATGAATAAGAACCTTAATAAAACAAACATAGGAGTAATTGGAAAAGGCTTCGTTGGCTCTGCTTTGAGCTCGGGCTTTGCTCATTACTGTAATTCCTTAAAAATATTTGATAAAGATAGAAATAGATCCTCTCACTCAATTAATGAAGTCCTGACCTCAGATATAGTATTTGTCTGCCTACCAACCCCCATGAGCGATGATGGAAGTGCGGATCTTTCATCCATTGAAGAGCTGTTCAAAGAAGCAGAAAAAGAAAAAGCAAAATGTACTTTTGTTATAAAATCAACAATACCAGTAGGAACAACCAAGAAGCTTTCTAACACACATAAATCTTTACATATATTTCACTCTCCAGAATTTTTAACCGCTAGATCTGCTAAAATTGATTTTATATCTCCTTCTAGAAATATAATAGGCTACCCCTTAGACAAGGACTGTAAAAACAGATCCTCGCAATGTAATGAAAGATTAAATACTTTAACAGCTTTAATCAAGTCAAGATTTCCAGGGGTTCAATGCCTAACAATGAGTAGCGACGAGTCAGAGATGGTTAAATATATGGCTAATTGCTTTTTTGCCACGAAAGTTTCATTCTTTAATGAATTATATATTCTTTCCGAAAAGCTCGGATTAAATTGGGACAGAGTCATGGGCGGAGTTTTGTCTGACGGAAGAATTGGAATTAGTCACTTTCAAGTTCCAGGTCATGATGGAGACATGGGTTTTGGTGGAACATGCTTTCCTAAGGATATTAATAGTTTAATTTCCATCATGAAAGATAATAATATAGATCCGCTTATGCTTCAGGCCGCATGGGATAGAAATTTGTCAGTAAGAAAAAATAAAGACTGGGAGAGCAATCCTTCAGCAGTATCAAAAATAAAAATAAAATGAAAATATTAATAACAGGAGGGGCAGGATATGTTGGATCAACATTAATACAAAAGCTCTTAGATAATGGCTATAAAGTATGTGTAGTGGATAACTTAATGTATGATAATGGGCATACGATTATTCCATTCTTTAAAAATTCAAAATTCAAATTCATAAAAGGAGATGTAAGAGACGAATCGTTAATGAGTGATCTGGTTCCTAATTTTGAATTTGTTATTCACCTTGCTGCGATTGTCGGATTCCCAGCTTGTAAAAAGAACCCAGCCTTAGCAACTTCTGTTAACCTGGATTCTTCAAAATTAAT
>Ga0307488_10001333_pt1 | contig 20608 bp, 28 predicted proteins | sample SB02metaG_FD_202248 | JGI IMG/M metagenome (GOLD analysis project Ga0307488, IMG submission 202248) | Sea-ice brine microbial communities from Beaufort Sea near Barrow, Alaska, United States - SB 0.2 | ecosystem: Environmental > Aquatic > Marine > Coastal | place: USA: Alaska | collected... | reverse complement strand
TACAACATCGAAGCTGAGCGCCTCGGTCTCCCCCTCAACGTCATCCCGCCCGCCGGCCACACTGTCGACGGTAGCAACACCAACACCCCCGCCGCCCTCGCGCTTCCCTGCCCGGCCGCGCCTTCGCCCGCGCACGGCGGCGCCAGTTCCAAACGCGCCGCACCGACAACACCGGCGGCTCCGCTGACGAAGGCGATGCGGCTAGATGTATCGGCGGGCGCTGCGGGCGCGACGGTTGCCGTGGCGGCGGCTGCGCGAGGAGGTGCGTTGGCGGCTGCGCGGGGAGATGCACCGGCGGTTGCGCGGGGAGGTGCACTGGCGGTTGCGCGGGGAGATGCAGCGGCTGCGCAGGGAGGCGCACTAGAGGCTCACATCACCAACGAAGGCTAAGCGCCAGGCGGCGCGGGCCGCATGACACGGCACGAGCTTCAACGAAATATGTAGGATACGTAAGAAACTAGCTGTAGATAGTCAGCAGGCGTGGTTTGCGAGCAAGGGACATGGAGGTGTATAACAATACTGCACTCTAAAAGTTACGAGTGGATGGGCTAGTGTATAATATCCATGCGTTCTTGTTGCAGCTCGTGCCTTGCCGTCGCCGTGTCACGCGGCTCGCGCCGCCGTGCGCTCATCCTCCGCCGTCTCCTGCTCCGCCGCGTACACCGCGAGCTGTGCCTCCGCCATAGCGGTGTTGAGTCTACTGTCATCATAATCAACACCAAGCTATCACCATCATCATCAGGCTATCATCAAGCTATCACCAGGCTACATTATCACTTCCCGTCACGCCAGGCTATCATTATCATCATTACCATTTCACCATCATCAGTTTGTGCCTCAAATGTACCTCGACTCTCACGCGGCAGAACTCATCATCTATGTGGCCACTTCCCCAAACGCCTCTGTTTAACATGAACCACGTCAGCAACGAGCCATGACGATGACTAAAGTGCACCTGGAACGAGGACTTTAACGTGTTACTATGTATCTACTCGGAACTACTGGTCCTCAGTGAATTGGGAGCCGCCAAGGAAACCCCGCGCCGGGGGGATCCGCGCCGCCGTCGCTATACTCCAGCGTGGCCCACAACGAGGGCCAATAAATGACGCTCACCGCGTCAAATAATGATATCTGACTGAATAAAGCGTGCTCTCCGCGTCATAGAACGTAATGTAACCAAGTGAAGGAGGGTACTTCGAACGTAGTGGAAGTTGATGTGTTGTGAGCATGATGTCTCTGCCCCCACCGAGTGCAGCATGTCATCCCCCACCCGCGGGAACTCCACACCCTTCTCCGCCAGCCGCTTCTGACTCCACCGCAACTGCTTGAATAGCAGGTGTATCGCCGGCTGCGTCACCCTCGGGTCCGCGCCCGTGCCCGCCGCGCCCTAGGGCCTGGCAGATATTGCTCGCCACGTCACAGGGTGCCATGTAACCAGAGACAAGAGACGAGATATCATAGTGCGTTGGATGACGTTGCCTGGCATCATTTGCTCGATACGTCATAGGGTGCCATGCCACGCAAGTGACGAGGGTACAAAGTGCGTTGAATGACGTGGCAAGTATTGTCCGCCTGGCTCTACCGCGCCCGTGCCCGCGCCCAGCCCGGCCTGCGCGGACAGTATGGCGGCGTTGAGGTCGGTGGCGGTGGTGTGCCGCCGCAGGGCGGGGTCGCCCAACGCGTAGGGCCGGGCAAAATCACATCTCGCCACGTCATTTGATGCCATCCACCTCATGAGACAAGGTTTCAACATTTGTCGGCTGCTCTGGCGAGCAATGATACCGGCGGTACGACTGGTTCAGCCTGTGTCCAGACTAGAGCTACAGCTCCAGTCTGCTCCTCACTCATACGTGGCAGACTGGGGCAGAGCGTCGCCTCGATACTGTCGGGCCGTACCAGCCCGAGCTGCTCACCCAGTGTGGAGGCGGCGGCGGCGGACGGGTCGGCGAAGGCCAGCAGCTAGGGCCTGGTGGATGTTGCTCGTCGCGTCAGAGGATGCCGGTTAAATCAAGATATGAGGATTCACAGCGCGTTGGATGACGTGGCGGCCAGGCAGATAGCTTGCCTGGTCAGAGGGTGCCCTTTTACGCAAGAGGTGAGGGTTCGCAGTGCGTTGGATGACGTGGCGGGCAATATCCACCAGGCCCTACCAGCAGCGCTATGGTCCGCTCCAACTCCTCCAGGCACTCCGGGTTCGCCTCCCCCTGCGGCGCTAGGTGCTCCTGCGCGAACGCCAGCGCCTCCTCCACCTTGCCGCCCTGGCAGGAGGGTCATTGAGATAGGCACTTGACCGAAATAGAGGTATGGCTGTCCTTGAGTGTTAATGCTCATAGAGACGCGCGGTGGAGGGGGAGGAGGGGGAGGAGAAGGAGAAAGAGGAAGAGGAGTGGGAGGAGGAGGAGGTGGAGGAGGAGGAGACAGATGAGGAGGAGGAGATGCAACGTCGGCGGAGTGCTTGTTCTCATCACCGCCCCTGCCTGGATAAGCTCGATGAGGTGCTGCTGCTGCAGGCGGAAGGACAGCTGCGGCCGCGCCTGCAGTATCCGCGGGTCCAACTCGTTGACCTTGACGATGGTACTTTCAACGTCGCCCCCGTGCAGCGCCTTGCGAATGGCATTGCGGCTGTCCAGCGTCGCCATGGCCCCTGCTCCTCCCTGCGTCACCCCTAGCACCGCCGGTGACTCCAACTGGAACGCCGCCTGCTAGGGCCTGCATGTGTCGCTCGCCACGTCATCCAACGCACTGTAAACCCTCGTTTGGGGAGTTAAATGGCTTCTTATGACGTGGCGAGCAATATCTGCAAGCCCCCACCGCCGCCGCCTCCGCGTACCCCTCCTTGATGTAGCGGCGGGGGTTGAGATCGAAAGCAAGCTTTGAAAGCTGTTTATCGTACCATGGTGTTATGCGCTGAATCCAGGCGAGCTTTCAAGTTTCAACACAGGTTTCTTGCTTTCAATATGCACCGTCCTGCCTTGACGAAGTAGTCCATCACCCGCGCACAGGGCCGGGCGAAAACAGTCGAGTCCACTGGGCATAGTGACGGAACACTGGTACACTACACAGACGTTGACCGGGGCCTGACGCATGCTGTCCGGTCCATTATTGGGCACGGTGACGGAAAGACCGGCACACTATGCGCAAGCAATCAGGTTGAGCAGAGACAAGTACTTATGGATGGCCTGGTTCCCGGCGCGCTGGAGAGAGGAGAGAGAACATTTCATCACAAGGTGACAACAGTAGTGCGCTGCAGACAGGCGGACTGGAGAGGCACCCCGACCTCTGCCCGAGGTGGCTTAAATTTCAACAAACCGATATCTGAATTTGGAATGACTTGAGTGGTTTCAGGCCGAGAATGTTGTTTGCGCGGAGAAAACTGCCACCTGCTCTTGGCTGACACGGCGGTAGAAACTGAAAAACGGAGTCCATTTTATTCAAGTGCCAAAAAACAGGGGAGTTTAAATGGACATCCGGTGAAGTGCGTACTCATTTTATTCCGTGGGACAACACTCCAAATGTGACAGCAACGGCTGGCATGACGAGGGCAACGGCGTGTCGCGGCCCTGCTAGCGCGTTCAGGTCCAGCCCGAGGTGGCTTAACTTCATGCTTTGCGTCTTCCGACAGTCCGAAACGTGAAGTTGGGATAACTTGAGTGGTTTCACTTTCAGGCCGAGCTGTGTAACGGCTGGCAGTGGAGCTGAAAGGGAAGCACCGTGTAGCGGCCCTGCCAGCGCGTTCATGTCCTGCTTGTCCACCCGCGCCGCGTGTAGCCGCGCCATCCAGTCCGCCTTCTCTATCACCATCTCTTGCGACGCCACCCCATTGTACCCATCCCCTTGGGATTGGGTCTGAGTCGAGGTCGTCGTTTCGCGGTCGGCGCGCCTCATGTTTTATGAGGCGGGGCGCAAAAGTTGCCGTGAACGGGGCGGAGGCGGCAGAAGTCGGGGATGAGGAGGCGACGTATGCGTGGTATCCAGGCGCGGATGGAGCCCGTGAGACGGCGAACCACAGCGCCGCGCCTTCTGGCTGTGGCAGCTTGCAAGGGGTGCCGTGAAGCGAAACCGGCTCCAAGGTTTAGGGTTGAGGGTATAGGAAACCCTAACCTTACAGCTCGGCACCCGCCGCCCGCCCCTGTCCCAGTGCTCACTTTGCATCTCACCACCGATTGCGCGATGGGCAAGAAGAAGGCGACCGTGCGAGGGGGAGCCGGAGAGGGCCTCGGTGAGCCCAACTCCTAGCCGCCAAGCGCGTGTCATACCCCGGCACCGCGAGGCCCTCGTTCACCATTCCCGCGCTTTGGTTCGCGCGAAGCCTCTTTTCTCACGAATTTATTTTCGTCGTCCTCGTCGCCCTCGCCGCGCCGCCGCCTCAGCTCGGTCACGTGCCCGAGTCATACTCCTCCCGCTCCTCCTCCTCCTCCTCCTCCATCACCTTCCCGTCCGCTGCCTTCTCAGCGTCGTTGGCGTTGCTCCCCTCCGTGGCTTTATCCGTGTTTCCCCCTCCGCGCTCACGAATGTTTCCCCCGACGGTGCTAGGCTCGCGGCGCGACACCGGCGGCGGGCAGGGGCTGAGCGCCGCCGGGCATCAGGCGGCGGTGGACCAGGTGGAGGACCAGGTACGTCCGTCAGCACTTCCCCAACTGCCTGCGCCGCTGCCGCTTTCACTGCACCCATCAATTCCGACATGAATCCAACCTTCGCCACCGACGCTACAACCTTCACTATCTTCACCATCACCGCGTCCTCCACTTCGGTGGCGTCTCCTACCCATCCGCTGCTGCCCCTCCCTGCTGCACCTCCTCCTCCTCGAGAAGGCCAAGTTCGCTCTGTTCCATCACTTGCCTTGTGCCTCGGTGTTTCCGTCCCCCGCTCGCCTGCTACTGCTGCTGCTGGTGCTGACGGTGGCGAGCCCGCCCCGCCCCCGAATGCGACTGTGCAGGCCACTGAGGCGGAGGAGGCGGCAGCGGCGGCGGCGCTGGCGGCGGGCGGCGCGCGCACAACCAACGAAACCCTGCAGGCAGGGGCTGACACTCGTCTACTTTTCAGCTCAACCTCAATCGTTTTCGTGTGATACGCTGGGCAGGGGCTTACACTCGTCTACCTTTCGGCTCACCGTGAGCACTTTCTGTGGGATACGCTGGGTGGAGCCAGTGACCAAACCAACTCAGGTTGAGCTGAGAAGTGGACGACTGTAAGCCCCTGCTTGCAGGCGCGCCTGGACGAGCTCGCGGGACTGGCGGTCGCCGGCAACGTCCGCGCCCTCGTGCGCGTCTTCATCCCTCTAGACATATCCGAAGAGGATGCGGAGTTCTTCGCGTCGGCAGGGGCATCCTCCCCCCTGACTGTGTTCCCATGGTGTACAGGTGTACCCGTGCTCACTCGCCGCATCCTCCTCCCTGGCTGTTTGCTCATAGTGTACCAGCGCACCTGCCCCCTCTGCGGGCGGCGAATGAGGCCCAGCATCACCGCCTGACTGTTTGCTCATACTGTCCCGGTGCACCCCCAGCTGGCAGCGGTAGGGCATGGCGAGTATTGCTCGCCACCTCAAGAGGATTGGTAGAGGTGAGGTGCTGAGGTGTTGATGTGAATTGAGGTGAGTTGAGGTGCGCAGACTTGAGGTGGGGTGAGGTAAGTGTTGGATTGGCGTGGGAGTTGACGGGTGAGGTGAGATGAGGTCAAATGATAAGAGGTGAGTTGAGGTGAGATAAGGTGGGTTTGGGTGGGACACCATGAGGCATGGTCATACTCTCGTAGCTCAAGAAACGAGGGTCTATAACGTGGGTGATGACGTGGCCGGCGCTGTACGCCAGACCCTATGTTTCGGACCTCGAGCAGGACGCCGAGCGGTTTAAGCTTCTCTGTGCTGTGGGGCCATGTTTATCATTTCTGCCTCCGGGAGCCCGCCCGCACCCGAGTACCCGTCCACACTCGCAGCATCTTCCTCCCTGGCCTGGCCGCTCATTCCCTAACTGTGGTGCACCACTCGTATAAACAAGCAGGCGCGTGATTAATCCCGTCGACCCTGGCCCTTGGAGTTGCAGCTGATTGCGGCGGGCGCGTTGGTGCACACCATCGTGGCAGGGGCTTCATTGAGACCAAGCACACGACCGACGATGAGCATCCGCCTCCTCCTACGCGAACACTGCCCGCGTCTAATAAGAAAGTGGTGTTCGGTCGGACACCAAAACCGAGCTTGACGAGTCAATAGACCCTCCATGTACTGGAAAAGACCCCCACTATCTTATTAGAAGCGGGCAGTTTTCCCGTAGTCTGCACGTCTGTGTGAGCTCGCCTGCAGGTGAAGTCATGCTCCGATCTCGGTTCGAGTGCTCGTTCTCAATGACCCTCCCGCGAGGGCGACCAGCAGAAGCGGGCCGAGTTCCGGTACTACATGCCCGGCCAGAGCCTCAACATTAACCGGGAGGTGGTGTTCGTGTGCGAACACGGCGATTGGAGGGCCGAGGGCTAGGCGACGGCGGCAACGGTGGCACTGATGGTGGTGGTGGAGGCGGCGGCGGTAACGGCAGCGGTAGCGGCTGCGGCAATGGTGGTAGCGGCGGCGGCGGAGGCGGCGGCGGAGGCGGCGGCGGTGGCAGGTAGTAGGCGGCAGGTAGTTTGATATTTGAGGTGTCGGGGCGAGAGTGCGAGTGGAGCTCCGTTGGCGGCGGCGGCTATGGCGATGATCGTGACAGCAGTGGCGGTGGCGGTGGCAGCGGTGGCGGGGCAACAGGCGCGTGGTGCTTGTAGCTGTCGCAGCCAATAGGTCTTAGTCTCGGTCGGGCTCGGAATGGTTTTAATAAGATGGTTATGCATAGCACACATGACCCGGCCATCGAGGCCTGAACACACGAAGAGCGGTCGCGAGTGAGGCGAGTAGTCATGAAGCCAGAGGATATGACCCGGCCGCCGAAGCCTCCACACATAAGTACACGGACGAGCGGAGGGATGTGCGACGCAATGCTGGAGGGTTTAGGAAGTAGAGTTCACTGGGTAGGGTTCAGCCAAACCCTAAAATTTGATAAATGTACGAAAGCCTAAACGCTAGCTACGATTCAGTCGCCTGGCCGCGCGCCACATTCCAGCCGAGGTCACAACGCTTTGGCACCATGGCGGTGCAGACAGCGGAGCAGGCGGAGCAGCATGAGAAGCTGAAGCGGGAGGTGAAGAGCGTGTTCCAGCTGGTGGAGCTGGAGACCAAGGACAAGCGCGGCATGTGCGACGAGCGCGGCAGGGTTCATACAATCCTTCCCTTTTCCGCGGGGAACGCACCGCCGGTTGAGCCACTCGGCGCTTCGGTTGAGCCACGCGGCGCCGGCGCCGTGTGGGCAAGTGCGGCGGCATGCCGACCGGATCCCTGCGTGACGCAGCAGCAGCTGCACTCGTCCGTCACGCACGGGACACGGGACGGCACACGCCTCCCTCCGCCTCGATGCAAACAGTGCCGCTACAATCCCCCCAAAACGGCACTCAACTTCAGCACCTCGGAGGGTAAGTGGGGGCAGTGACAGAGGAGAGAGACGCGCTTATGCGTGCACAAGGAGGCCCCATGCTATCGCCCTGCCCCCCGCCCTGGCCCCCTATCGGTCAGTGACCACACGGCTCAAGTTGAGCGGGATAAGGGAACGATTGTAGGCCCTGGTAGACGAGATCCCCACAATCGTGCGGTCGCTCGGGCTCAACCCCACGCAGGAGCAGCTGCGCGACATCATTACGGAGCTGCGCGGTGAGGACAGCCTCAGCGGCTACGTCGAGTACGAGCGCTTCGAAAAGGTGATGCTGCGTGTGCTCACCGAACAACAGGCGGGGTAACCTCATCACGTCCAGCAATGATTAGTCAAGCGATTTTCCCCTTTTGGCCTTTTCTCTGTTGTGGTGCCCATCTGAACGTCTACCTTGGTCTTCTGTCGTCGATGGTTGGCCTCTCTGCGTTGCTTGACAGCCAAAACGGATCAGCCATATCCGTCACGCATGCACCCTGGCCCGCGACGCCGCGCTCTCCTGCATTTCCTCGCATTCGTCCTTCCCACCGCGCACACAAACTGTTGTTGTCAAACTTTTGTCTGGGGTCTGCCCTGGGGTCAATCTGGGTCAACCTGGGGTCAACCATGGTTCAACCTGGGCTCAACACGGGGTCAACCTGGGGTCCACATGGGGACCACCTTGGGTCAACATGGGGTCAACCTGGGGTCAACCTGGGGTCAACCTGGGGTCAACCTGGGGTCAACCTGAGTCCAACATGGGGTCAACATAGGGTCAACCTGGGGGTCTGCTGCTGCCGACTCTATTGGCAGGACGAGTACACGCGCGACAACGAGGAGAAGATCATGCGCGCGTTCCGTGCGTTCGATCCGGAGGACAAGGCAGGGACCGAAGGATAGTGCTCGCCACGGCACCAAATGAACCCTCGTTTCATGAGTAACGTGGTATCCAATGACGTGACGGCGAGCACTATCCGTCGGACCCTAGGACAAGGGGTATATCGACGGGGAGTACCTGAAGAACATGCTGATGACTCGCGGAGATTCCTTCCGGCCAAAGGTAGGGGTGGTGCAGGTTAACCCCCGGTTGACCCCAGGTTGACCCCATGTGGGCCTCAGTTCGACCACAGGTTGACCCCAGGTTGACCCCAGGTTGACCCCAGGTTGACCCAGGGCCGACCGCGAATGGCTGCAACGCTTGAAGTCTAAGCATCACCCACACCACAAACCCTCCCTCGGCTTCAGTAACCACTTCATCAGATCTTGCCCAGTTGCCTATGACTTCGCCCAACCCCAAGCGCCTAGCTAGCTCTCGTGCGGTTTCAAACTTTGCTTTCAATTTCAACTAGCGCCGCTACTCAAAGGAGGCTCAGGAGATGCTGGCCGCGGCCGTGGACGAGGCTTCGGGGCACATCTATTATGAAGTAGGGCGGTGCAGGTTCACCCCGGGTTGACCACTTGACCCCAGGATGACCCCAGGTTGACCCAAGGTTGACCGCAGGTTGACCTCAGGTTGACCGCAGGTTGACCGCAGGTTGACCGCAGGTTAACCGCAGGTTGACTGCAGGTTGACCCCAAGTTCATTCTAGGTTGCCCCCAGGTTGAAACCGGGTTGACCCCAGGTTGACCTCGGATTGACCCCAGGTTGACCCCAAGTTGACCGTGCTAGGTGTCAGCGCTTGTAGCTGAAATATGATGATGACCCACTCTGAAACTTTGCTTTAAATGTCAACGTGCGCCGCTACGACGAGGACTTCGCAGCGCTTCTGGCCAACGACGGCAGAGACGACTGATCGAAGCTGAGGATGAGATGGGCCACCACAGTTGATAGATTCTGTAATATTAGCGTGTATGTGTAAGGTAGGAGGATTAGTGCCTGGAGTTACGGCGCCGGAAAAACACTAGTTAGTCGGCCGTGGAAGGCGCAAGCGACGGGTGTGTTAAAGCGTCGGGCGTAGTTACGACGGGGGTGGGTACTCAGCAACTAGGGAATTTCGCAGACGAGACTATCGTTGGATTTAATTTATTGTAGGCTATCCCATATCGAATACTCATCCGGAAAAAAATAAAAACGACCGACCGTGCAAACCGAAAGTGACAGTGCGTGTTTCGGGGTTCCAGTCGTAATGCTCGTTGCATTTGCCCCTGGCTTCGTCATTGCTCGCCTTACTCGCAACCGCGTCTCCCGCCTCACCACTCCACCATCTGGAACACGCTCTTCACCTTCTCATATGCTGCTCCGCCTGCTCCGCCTGCTCCGCCTGCTCCGCAGTGCGCGCCGGCTGGAGGTGCCCGCTCTGCCACAGCGTCGACACAGCCGGCTGCGAGTACCTCTACTTGTTGTAACCTCGGCCATGATTTAAACGTGGACGTATAACATAGCACCGCGCAGCGCGTGTGCACCATAGCGGAATGACAGTCGTTGGATCTTAAGTCACGGTGATATGACATTTATTTCAAGGAACAATGATGTCATTTCAAGGAACAATGATGTCAAGAAAGTAGCGATGTGCGCGGTATCATAGCGCGGTGTCTTGTATGTACTAGTGGGTGCAACGTGCGCGGCATCATCACGAGTGATGAGTGGCGGCGTGTGTGTCCGCTACGAGCGGCGGGCGACTATACGTGTCGCATGTGCAGGATGGCGGAATGTGAGGGGGGGAGGGTGACACCTCCGCGTGTATGAGGTGGCTGGCACCAGGCCTTCGTCCCGGCCGCCCCCCGTGGCGAAATTGTTGATTGCCGCAATATTGAAGCTCGCTGCTTTTACTGGTCCGCCAGGGTGCCGCCCCCCTCGCATTAGGGTCTGGCAGATGTTGCTCGCCCCGTCGAATGATGATTGTTAACTCACGCAACGAGAGTCAAAATGCGTTGGGTGACGTGGCTAGCAACATCGGGCAGGCCTTACCTCACAGTTGATGCTGCCGGCGTTGTCCTTCACCTTCTCCTTGCTCTTGCCGCGGCAACCCGGGCCGCACACTCCTTTCTTGCTACCTCAACGCACTACACAATCTCGTTAGGGGGGGGGGCAAACGGTGATTCGGATTTTCTTCATTTAATAGACCGTCGCCCATATAAACTTACACTGTGGCAACACCGAGATGTTCGTTGTTGGTCAGGGTGAGTTTCGTATGGTGCAAGGACAGGAACCGTGACCATACCGCGCTGTGCGCCATCCCAATTGCCACCCCCACCATAACTGCATAGCACGCGTCAGCGGGTATTACGCTGAATACAGCAACTTCAAAGCTAAAACGGGAAGGAGTGGAGCTGAAACGGGACGGAGTGCCCGGCCCTGCTCGCACGGGTCGTACTCGAGGCCGTTCTCCCCCATGCACTGCTTGAGGATGTCGATCACGCCGCGGAGCAGGGCCTGGCTAATACACGAGCTCCGTGCATGTTTGGTTGCAGAAGGGCCTGGTTGGTGAAGTCGGCAGCTTGCTGCCGCCAATACTCCTGACATCGGATCACTATTTGTCACGCTAGAGCTAGTTTCTCGGTTTTGGGAATCCAAAGACCGCCAAGAAACTGAAAACGAAAGATCGGACGAAAAATGACGAAAACGATGTCACTCTATTCCGTCTCTTTCCGGAGTCAATAGACCATCGAATGCTCTCGGAAGAACCACGAATTGGGCAGGGTTGCCGAGCTTGAATTACAACGTGAGACGAAGCGACTCAAGTTGAGTTGATGAGGGGAGCTGCAATTCAAGCTGGCGGGTGGTCGGTCCAGGGACGGAAGCGTCTTAGACAAGTTGAGCTGATAGAGAAGGGACCGCTGGACACACGGCACGTGGACGCCCCTGCCGTCGACGCCGCCGTCGCAGGGCACCTTGATGCCGCGCGCGATAGGGTCTCGCCACGCGATGCCTGGAGTAGCTTAACTTGAGCGCCTTTGAGGTAGCTCGGAGGTATCTTCCAGGTATCGTCTTGGAGGATATTCTCCACGTCATGGCGTCTTCGAGATAACTTGAACTTCTTGGTGGCTTATAAGTGGGATAGACGTATCGCACTGCACGCCTAGACGCATACGGTCGCGCATATACGCGCGTGTGACGCTCGCGGCGCGGCGCCGATATGGGCTTCCGTAAAAGGAAGGAAGGAGGCCGACGGCACCCCTCGTAGCTTTTATGGTGCGGAGCCAAACGGACGAAGAACAGGAAGGGACCCAAACGACTGGAGTTATGCTGAGGAGAAACGGAGATGAACGACTCAAGTTGAGGTGATGAGGGGACGAGGGTTAATACCGTGCGCCGCAAACGGCAGGTAACCCGGCCGGAGGTTAGCTTAACGTGAGCGTTTTCGAGGTATCTTCCGAGGAATCTTGGAGGCTGGCTCGAGGAGGGGAGTACGACTGCAGTCGAGCCGAGGAGGAGGAGACGGAACGAGAGTAGAGTGCCTCAAGCTCAGGGGAGCAGGGCGGCGAAGAGAGGGCGACGGAGGGACAGTCCCTGCCTGCCGGCGTTAGCTTTCACGATGGCGGAGAAACATTTGCCACCGCATAGGCCGGCGTCGTCGCCGATGCACACCGAAGCGAGGGCGGAGAGTACGTCGCTTGAAATCTTCGGGCACTCGTAAGCGGTCACGGCGGCAGCGCCGAGGGCGATGACCGCGAGAAGCATCGTGATGGGGCGGGCAGAGGCAGCCATGGTGCGAAGAGAGGCGATCTGAAGATGGCGGGGGTGCGAGAGAAGTGTGTGCGTGGGGTGATGTGCGCGTTGGGTACGGAGAAGTGGCGTGTACCGCTCGGCAACCATGAATGTCATGTTGTCAAGCGTTTGGCGTCTTTCGCTGTGATTTGGCGTTTTTGGCGTATCCAGTTGTCATCTCTCCTCCAGTCTGCCACGTGTCGATCGATGCATTACAACGCTACGACTCCAGTGAACACGTGTGCTGGACACGTGCAGAAGATGCGAGTGATACGAGGAAACTGTCACTTGTGGCGATATTGGCGATTGCTGCCATCTGGAAGCTCGCCTCTTTTACTGGTCCGCCAGGGTGCCGCCCCCCTCGAACTAGAGCCTGGCAGATGTTGTTTGCCGCGTCGCGCAAGATATGTGTTAACTCACGAAACGAAAGTTCACAATGCGTTGGGTGACGTGGTTAGCACCATATGGCAGGCCTCACCTCACACTGAATCTTGCCGGCGTTGGCCAGCACCTTCTCCTTGCTCTTGCCGCTGTACCATGGGCCGCACACTCAAGGGGGGGTATTTATTAAAATGTTGTGTAAGGGAATCATGATTGGAGCCATTCGTCGGATCGTAAATTTAATCAAGGGCTCTGGTGCCATTGCCCAACACAAAACTGGGAGAGAAGGGCGACAGCGTTCTGATTCGGGAATGTGGCGTCGCAAACTCCGTCCCGTGCAACCGCAGCGCATGCATCAGCGGGTTTCACGCTGTACAAAGCAACCTCAAAGCTGAACGGGACAGAGTGGAGCTGAATCGGGAAGGAGTGCCCGGCCCTGCTCGCAGTCGTCGTACGTGAGGCCGGCCTGGCTGATGCACTGCTTGAGGATGTTGATGACGCCGTGGAGCAGGGCCTGGCCTGGCATGAGCTTCGCTGATGAGAGGGGAGCTGATACTGCAGCCGGCAGGAGGTTGGTCCAGGGGGAGAACGATCCACGTAATATGTCATGTCTCTTGGATCCAACCGAAGCGAGAACCATCCGCCACCCACGCGAATCTGAAAGTCGCCGTTGTTGACTCTATTCCAAAGGGACGAAGCGACTCAGACAAGTTGAGCTGAGAAGGGATCACTGGACGCGCGGTACGTGGGCGCCCCTGCCGTCGACGCCGCCGTCGCAGGGCGCCTTGACGCCGCGCGCGTTAGGGGCTCGCCACGCGAGCCCTGGTAGCTTAACTTGAGCGTCTTGGAGGTAGCAGCTCAAGGTATCTTTGAGTTATATTGGAGGTATCTTGAGGTATGTTGGAGGTATCTTGGAGGTGTCGTACCGACGTCGTGGCGTCTTCGGGGAGAAATCGAGGTGGTGGTGGCTATAAAGGACAAAGCAACTGGAGTTCAGCTGAGGAAAGGGGGAGAACGACTCGATATGAACTGATCAGGGTACGAGGGCGGAGGCCTTGCGCCGCGAACGGAAGGTGACCCTGCCGGCAGGGGGGTAGCTTAACGTGTGCGTCTTCGGGGTATCTTCGAGGCGATTGAGGCACAACGACTGGGGTCGAGCTGAGGAGGAAACGGAGCGAGAATGACTCGAGTTGGAGGGAGCAGGTGAGTAAAGGGCGACGAAGGGGCAGCCCTTGCCTGCCGAGGGCGGCGGACACGATACCGTTGAAGCACGTGTCGCCGCACAGGCCGGCGTCGTCGCCGATACACACCGACGCGACTTTGGTAAGTACGTCGGGTGAAATCGTCGGGCACTCGAACGCGGCGGACACGGCGGTGGCGCCGAGGACGACGAGCACGAGGATCATCGTGAGGGAGCGGGTGGAGGCGGGCATGATGCGAAGAAGAGAGAAGATGGTGGGGGTGCGAGAGGAGCGTGTGCGTGTGGAAGCGTGTTAATGTTTGCATAGTGCAGAGGTAAGCGGCGTGTGCCGCTCGCGCAACCATTCTGATTGTTAACTTCATAAACACATATGCTTCAAAAAGTGCACGTCCCCGCGCCCCCCCACCGGATCTGCGCATATCGGTAATTGAGCAAAGTCAGGTGAAGCTCAGCTGTCACGAACTTCAAGCCTTTTTTCCTCGACCCAACGAACGTTGGAAAACGAGCAGAAAGCGCACGCGCGCGCCACGGCCCTACCACACCAACCACGCCACGCGCACCATGCGCTCCAAGGCGGAGCGACTGTCACTGATGATAACGGCGGCGGCGGCGGTGCTGCTCCTAATCGTGAGCCCGCCAGGGGCGGCGGCGCAGAGCCTGTGCACGACGCGTCGCTCCGAAAACACTGTGCCGGTGGCCGTGGGGCGTCGCTCCGACGGCCGAGCCACGGGCGGTCTCGCCTCGAGCGCGTCGCCCCCGCCGTCCAGGTCGTGTACGCCGCTGACGACGGCGACGGCGGAAGCGGCGGCGGCGGACCCGGGCATGGACGCCGCGGCCGTGGACGCGGTGGCGGGGTGCGCGTGCGTGTACGCCGGACTGCTGTGCCGCCACCGCCCGCGCCGCCGCGGCGTCGTGGCCGAGGAGGACTTGTTGCAGGTGCGCGAAAAGAAACCATAGCCATCGAATACTTAGGTGGTGCAGTCTCTCGGTGTCTGTCGGGGACGGGGACGGGTAAGAGGATGAGGACGCGGCCGGGGGCGGGGACGGGGCAAACGCTCGGCGTCGGTTGTCCCCGGCGAGCCACGCTCACTTGGTCCTCCTCCGCCCCCTTGAGCTTGTCGCTCTCGAACGACTTAGTTGTCCCCACTTCCACTCCCTCGCACAGGAGGAGCATGGCGAGGGCGCCGAGTGCGCGGTGGAGGTGGATAACAGCGACGACAGCGTTTGCTCGCTCGCCGGGGACAACGTCGCGGCCTGCCTGGCAGGGGGGGTATTGTTGAGACCGCCGCACTCGGCCGACGTTGAATATCCTCCTTCTCCTCCTTCTCCTCCTCCTCCTCCACCTCATCATCCTCCTCTTCCGCATCCTCCTCCTCCTCCTGCTCCTGCTCCTCCTCCTCCTCCTCCTCCTCCTCCTCTACCTCCTCCTCTTCTTCGCGCGTGTGTATCAGCACTCCCTCTCCTCCGCGCGTTTGCACTGTTTCAGCCAGCACCCCCTCTGACAGTTCTGAGAGTCATGCTGAGTTTTCGGTTGGCGAGCTTGTCATCAACGACCCTCCCGCCTGGCGCCGCTGTGCATCGACAAGTGCGCCGGCACCACTATGAACCAGCTGACTGGCACACTCAAGTCGCTGTGCGACGTGTGCCGCAGCGAGGCGCGGAGGCGCAAGTTGCAACCCGTGCTCAGTGAACAGCGCCTGGTTCCAGCGCTTAGAACTATAACTTGATGAGCTGCTTTCACTCACGGGGATTAAGACGGTCGCCTGTTGCCTCCTCATACACTCTGACGCGTCTCTCTCGCATTGATGCACTGCTTTCAAGTTTTGCTTTTGATTTCAACTGGTGCCACTATAGCGAGGCGGGGCTCCCAGCCTCAGCGACGGCGAGGTTCGCACCGTACCCGACTGGCCTCTTCATTGCCCCCTTCACGCTCTGGGGCTCCTTCCTCCTCGTTGACTTTCAGGCAGGTACAGTAAAACAAAAACTGTGCCGGTGCCCGCCACGTCATCCTCCACATGTTAAGACCGCTCACCTTGTGTGAAACGTCATCGCACGACGTGGCGTACTTTAACAGAGTTCACCGAAGTGTCAGTATGTCACGAGTAGCGTGAGTGAAAAAGAGTAGCGCGAGTGTGGTAGAGGATCGCGATGTGATACGAGCAGCGCGAGTGTGATACGAGTAACGCAAGTGTGATAGAGTTCATGCAAGAGCGGAGGCGACTTCAAATGTTCAAAACTTTTATGACATTTGGAATGCATTATCCATTCGGCCCTATGACCAGGTCGCCGCAGTGCTGGCCTACATGGCGCCCCAACCGTTATCCGGAAATCAGCAGAACCTGCCGGTCATCCCGCCCGTGATCATCATCCCCGGAAATGGCAGGGCCAAGAGAGTGACAAAATATGATCGAATAACGATGTCGGATATCGGATATCCATATCGGATATGGGATATCGGACATCAATGGGATATATCGATATGGATGTCGATACGGGATATGGGTCAACAATATGGGATATGGTATATCGATATGGTCATCCACCATATTGATATGGTCATCCTGACTATCGATATGGGATATGGGACATCGATATGGGAGATGACAGTATCGATATGGTCATCCCGGATATCGATAAAGAATATCTTGTCACTCTGAGGGCCAACCAAATCTTGCTCGCCACGCCATAGAGCATAACCAATGGACGAGGGTCTAGAATGCGGTACATTTTGTGGTGCTGACGTGGCGAGCACTGGTGCACTTTGCGGTGATAGAACGAAGTGGCGATCATCGGTGAAATGTGGGGTGGATGACGTGGTGAGCACCGTCGCACTATGCAGTGGATGACGTGGCGAACACCGGCGCACTATGACCCTGCCAGAGTGACGGTATGTCGACATGATCATCCACCATATCGATATGGTCATCCTGGATATCGGTATGGGATATGGGACATCGATGTGGGAGATTATCATATCGATACTGTCACCCTGGATATCGAATTCGAATATCTTGTCACTCTGGACCCTGCACCCCGGGTCCTTGCCGGTGATCTCGCCAACGATCGTGAACCCCGGAATTCCGCAGTACTACGCCAACATGGTGCCGGGCCAGTACAAGGACTACTACCCAGAAACGGTACAGTATTGCGTCCCCCCGTGACTACACTACAGACTAGGCACTAGGCATGCATACCCCACTGCAATACTACGTTCCCCGCTTGGCGTCCGTCAATGCTTGAACCTAGCATCTTATCGAAGCATTGAAGCGAACCGGCACAGCCTATCAGCGTGAGACTAACATCCTTTTGACTTGAACCGCAACACACATACCCAGGCACCGCAGCAGTACACCCCTGCCCCCGTGCCCGCCCCGGTGGGGCCTCACAACTGTTCCCGTTCCAGTTTAACTTGACTGTTTGCTCATAGCGAGTGCTCATACACCCTTCCTCCCTGGAATCACACTCGTCTCCCATTTCTGCTTAAATAGAGCGGTTCTATCCCTGGCAAATAACTGAACCTGCAACCAAAGAAACTTGCTCACGTTAATCTGAAAGGACAACGGTTGTAAGATCCTCGTCACCGGTGCAGTACACACCAGCGCCGTACACCCCGACCCCGGCGCCGGCGCCGTACACGCCGTACACCCCGGCTCCGGTACCGGCGCCGTACACTCCCCCAGTGTCGACGCCTGTAGTAGCGACCAAGACAGTGTGCACGGCAGGGCCTTGCTAAAAATATCTTGTATACGTATACTCCTCACTGTTTGGATTCATGACCATTTGCACTCCGCTCCTGACCGTTTGCTCAAACACGGGGGCTAAGGCGGAGGCATGGTACCTCCTCATACACGTTGACAGGTCCCTCTCTGTATCTCAGTCTGTCCCTGTCCGTTTGCTCGATGTGTATCGGTGTACTGGTGTATCCGTACACTCTATTCAAATCCTCCTCCCTGGTATCACACTCGTTCCCGTACTGTCAGCTCGTGGTGTACCAGTGTATCCTGCCGTACACGAATTCGCCGCATCTGCCTCCCCAGCATGGCCAATCGTTCCCTTTCAGCTCAACATATCCTGTGTGACTCTTCACTTGTAGTACATGCACCGTAGGGTGCGAGTGGCCCTGGTGTCCGGCCGCGGAGATGTCCGACCAGTTGCAGCCAATCCTTATGACGCTGCTGCCGTGCCTTGGGGGTGAGGCCCACAGTCTACCCATTCAGTCCACGGTGAACGGCGAGTCCGAACCAATAAGGGGGGGTATATAGACAGATAGGATCCTGACCGCAGCCCCCCCTCTGCAGCGCTCGACAGGTGATTGGCCAACATAAACAACCTATCCCTGATGAGCCAAAATAAGCAACCCGGTCATCAGGGATATATCACTCTGGCCTTACCAAGGGGTACGTCGGCAGAATGCTGCGCCAATGTGGGCGAAGTAAGGCGGTGCAGATTGACCATGTGAACACGCTTGGAACTAAGCGCTTGACGCTGAAACATAATGAACTGCATTCAAACTTACTTCAAATTCAACTTACGCCGCTACCGCAAGGCGGTGGGCCCGAGCGCCGGCGCCACGCTGCCCGACTGCATGTGCAATCCCGACGTGAGGCGGTGCTCAGCAGGTTGAAACCCGTGTTTGCAAGCACGGTACAATACGTCCTTTGCGTTGGGTCTTTGACTCAACGCCCGTATGTGAGAGAGAGAGAGAGAGAGAGAGAGAGAGAGAGAGTCGCGTCAGCGTGTATGAGGAGGCACCAGGCTTCCGCCTTGGCCCCCGTGCCCGTATGTGACAGTCCGTAATCTTATGACGCGCTACTCTATTGAAAGCGCCTAGTTTCAGCCCCAGCGCTTGAAACTAAAGTGTGATGAACTGCTTTCAAACGTTGATTTCAATTCCGACTTGCGCCGCTACACCGAGGCTTTTGTGTCGGTGTCGCAGCTGCTGACCAGCGTGAGCATCGACCTTGAGACGCTGTTGGGGGAGTGCAACGCGGCGCACGGCACCGGGGTCAGCTACCCTGGCTCCGTGGGCGGCTCATGTGCGCAGTACTCTAAATCGGTGGGGCCTTTTCCGCCAACTCTTGTTCACCTCCTTAGTTTAGCGATTGAAACACACACAAATCAGATTGGTGCTTAAGCTGAGCGGGCACGCCCACTGGTGACAGACCCTGCACCAAGGCCTCGGTTGTTCGAGCGCGCGGATTCTACAGGGTTGCTGAACGCGGACACTAATGCGCCGGCCGACTGTGCCGTCTACATCCAGCCACCGTGCGAGTTGCACCGGCGCCGGAACTGCAAGGTGGCGGCGACGGCGGCGGCGACGGCGGTGGCGGCGGCGGCCGCGGCGGTGGTGGCGGAATATATGTAAAGTGGAGCGAGCAAGGGACCGGGAGATGTCTACACTCTACTTAAAAGCTAGCTAGTTTTGTTACACATATCCGTGCATAATTCGTGATGCCGTGTCGCGAGGCTCGCGCCGCCGTGCGCTCAGCCTCCGCCGCCTCCTGCTCCGCCGCGTGCACCGCGAGCTGCGCCTCCGCCAGACCGGTGTCGGCTTCTGACGCCTTGGCGTGTAACTCGGCGACCTCAACCTTCGCCTCAATCTAACACCTCGATGCGAGCTTGCACTCCGCCCCCCCTGTGCGCCCCGCGATGCGCGCCCAAGTGCGCCCAGTGCCCCCCCAGTGCGCCCCCCTAGTGCGCCCCTCCACGCAACCGCCGCTGCGGCAGCCCTCGAGTCCGTACCCGCCCCCACGTACGCCTGCTCGCGTCCTTCGACTATTTGGCGGTTGTGCAGTCCACGAACCATGGCGGAGGATCGGCAGATATTGCATGTTGCGTCATAGGGCGACATTTAAGTCAAGGAACGTGCAGTTTCAAATGCTTTGGACAGCGATGCTCAATAACATGGCGGGCAACAGGCCTGGCCGATAGGCCAGCAGATAGGATGCCCTTTGACTCAAGCCCGAGGCGTGGATACAAAACGAGTTGCACGATGTGGCGCACATATGTCAGGCCCTACCATGGTGCGCCCCCCTGTGCAGCTGCCCGTGCGCTGCCCTGCGCATGCGCAGCCACCGTCGCGGCAGCCGTCGCGCCCGCAACGCCCGCCGAGGTGTCCAGCCGCATCGCCTTCGTGGGCAGAGCCGCCGGCGTTCTCGGTGCACCGCGTTTGGAACCCGCGCCGCCGTGCGCACGCACAAGCGCGGCCGGGCTGGGAAGCACGAGGGCGGCGGCGGCGATGTTGCTGCCATCGTCAGTGTCGCCGGCGGGTGGGATGACGTTGAGGGGGAGACCGAAGCGCTCAGCTTCGATGTTGTACGCTCGCGCCGCAGCCTCCTCCGTGGCGTGGCATCCAAGGTATGTGCGCTTACACTGCGCTTTCCATTTCCCGTTGCTCTTGCCCCAGCTGACACCCATGCACTGAGAGGTGCCTTCTCGGCGCGGTACCGGATTAACGCCGTTCTTGACGTAGTCCTTGTACGCCTGCGCTGCAGCCTCCTCCGTGGCGCGATATCCAAGAGTTGTACTCTTGCATCGTGCCACCCATTTCCCGCCGAGCTTGGCCCAGCTGACACCTTTGAACTGAGAGGTGATGGTTCGTCGAAGGTTAACAGGAACAACGCCGTCCTTGACGTAGTCATTGTACGCCTGCGCGGCAGCCTCCTCCGCAGCGTGGTATCCCAGGCAGTTTCCATCGCATTGCGCCGTCCACTTCCCTGTTTGCTTGTGCCAGCTGACACCCTTGAACTGAGAGGAGGAGAGTTGCGGAACAGGAACAGGAACAACGCCGTCCGTGGAGCAGTTGTCGTACGCCCATGCCGCACCCTCCTCCGTGACGTGGTATCCTAGGTGCAGGGGATTACACTCGTTCACTTTTCAGCTCAACGTAAGCGCTTTCTGTGG
>Ga0307488_10001332_pt1 | contig 20621 bp, 10 predicted proteins | sample SB02metaG_FD_202248 | JGI IMG/M metagenome (GOLD analysis project Ga0307488, IMG submission 202248) | Sea-ice brine microbial communities from Beaufort Sea near Barrow, Alaska, United States - SB 0.2 | ecosystem: Environmental > Aquatic > Marine > Coastal | place: USA: Alaska | collected... | reverse complement strand
ACTTGATGGTATTACAGTTACTGGGTCAACTGACGATAGAAAATTATTAAGTGTACAATCTTATATTTTTGATGTGAATAGTAAACCAAAATATAAACCATTGTTAAATATGGCTGAGGATATCCACACCACCTTTGATGGTGTTGTAACTGATAATAATTTAGAAACAATGTATATTATCGGTGGACAAGCTAATCATACAACTAATGATGGTAATGACACCTATGTTAATGGTACGGGAATTTTATTTAGAACGAAGAAAACAGAATATACTGACAAAACACGAAATAATGGTAAAGTAGATAGATGGAAAAAAACAACTTTTTCTCATACTGATGGTGGAAGAAAAACCGACACTAATATGTCATTGAGTGCTATATTTAAACAAGAAGAATTTTCAGGTGTAGTTTTTCCACCGGAAGTTGAAGATAATGTATTTATTATTAGAGGTGGTGATGATATATTTGAAAGACACGCTATTATGGCAGAAATAAAAACAAGTAACGATATAGACGAATATAGAGACGGTTATTTAAAAGGATAAAATTATGGCAACAGGAAATTATGGTACGGTAAGACCAGCAGATGTATCGGTTAACGATGTAGAAATGTGGTTTCATAAAACCGCTAGTAGGGATGATACTACGGATACAGTTTTAGAAGCGCTAGATCCAACACAAGTATTAAAGAAAGTTGATCACCCAGATAATCCGGGTGAAATATTCGGTGGGTTATACACGTTAAAACTACCAACATCAATTTTTGGTACGAAGGGTATTTATACAATTGTTATACGACCTAAACAAATCAGAGCGACAATTATTGATTGTGGTGTGTTAGCGGCTAAACCTGACGTTGTTGGGGTAGTGTTAGATTTAAATGATAGTCAAATACCTGCGGCTAACAAAGGTTCATTTGAAAATGGTAACCTAGTAGGGTATAGAATAGAATACTTAAACACAAACAACACCGCAGACGAAAAAAAAATAAATAATATGTTTAGGGTAGTAACCTCAAACAATAGGGCTGAAGCAGTAAGTGAAAATTTATCAAACACTACACAAAAAGCATTAAGATATAGGTTCAACGACAATTCTACACTTGTGTTTTGTACGATAACACCTACATCTGCACCTTCAGTCAAACCAAACGCATTACCATTTATTGGTCAACCAGGTCAGAGTGTTATAATTACTAACACATTCTTTAATCCTGTAATGTTAGAAGTTGAAATGGTAGAACACGATCACGAAACCATTGCATATTCTCTTTATTCAAATCAATCAAAATCTCTAGATGATGGTATTTATACAATATATAACTTTGATAACCAAATCTATCGTCAATATAATTTATATGAGGTTAAAGATAAATTTAGTGGAAAACCACTTTATGAAATTAGATCAGAAAAAGATAATATTGACTTTACCAAAGATTTCGATGACATTACTGATTTTTAAAGAAAAATATTAAATGGCTCATAAAGACAATGATAGAATAAAAATTTCCGGATACGCTCAAAGAATTTTCTTCAATAATGGTATTGAATATAGGGATTTTAGTGATGAATTAGTAGGTAATCAAATTACTAGTGCTGGTGGTGTACCATTATTCACAATGGGTAATTTTTCTGTTACTACTAATTTAGATCCAAAACCTAATAGGGTATTTACACAAGGAAATTTTTCTGAATTTTTTACTTTAGATAGTATTTCTGAAGAAGATGATAGTGTTATTAATATTGAAAAGAATATTAAAACACAATTAAATCTAGATTTAACAAATCCATTACACTATGTATGGTATGGTTCTTTTGTTGAATATAATAGAGTATCATTAGAAGATATATCTGATAGATGGTCAGCGGCAATCTATGTGGATAACAAAGTTGGTAGTGTTACTGGTGATAGTGTAACTAATTTCACTTATGATGGGATAGAAGACACATCAACGTTCAAAGTAAATTCAAAATACTTTTTCAACCCATTCAAATTAAAGTATACGACAGATGATGCGTTGGTTGTAGAGCAAGAAGAAGTTAATAATCTTCGTAATCTAATAATTAACCATACAAGTTACAGAATAGAGTTTAGTGGTAGAAGTTATGATATTATAGATTTAACAGGGTCAACACAAGTTACTAATTCAGAAGTTACAGTTAAAACAAAGGGTAATGCTTTTGTTAATTTAACTGATATTAATGGTGTAGTTTTAGATACTGCAGGATCATTCCAATACTTCATTAAACCAAAAGAAAGTAAAATCGAAGAATTCTTCTCATCATTAAATGAATACCAAAGAAATATATTAAATAGAGATACATACCCTATTTATAAAACTACATTTTCATACCCTGAAGAAACAACTGAAGGGGTAATTGTCTATAAAGAACAAACAATTAATTTCCCTATCTCTAAAGATGGGTATAATTTAAACTTTTTTGATGGGTTATACATTTCTTATTTAGATAGACTTAATGAGGTGGCTGAGCTATTTGATAAAGGTCAGACTAACTTAATGGTTAGAAAATATACTGCAGAAATCATTAATAGTTTTGATACTGCACCAAGATGTGATGGGGATGATTTAGTTAATAATGGTGCGAAAGCTACCAATCTTTTACATATCTATGGTAGGGAATTTGATGAAATTAAAAAATATGGTAATGGTATAAAATACGCTCATGTTGTAACTTATAACAAAAGAGATAATCTTCCTGATTCATTAACTAAAGATCTAGCTCATATGTTAGGTTTTGAACAAATAGATTTATTAAATAAATTTAATTTAATAGGTACTTTATTACCTTCTAATGGTGATGGTCAATTTAGTGGTACATCTAAAAACTATACTAAAAAAGAAATTGAAACTGAAGTATATAGAAGGTTAATTCTTAATATCGCTTGGTTATGGAAATCTAAAGGTACAAGAAAGGCTATTGAATTCTTATTTAGATTTATGGGTGCACCTGAATCTATCGTTGTTTTTGATGAGCATGTGTATGTCGCAGACAAACCGATAGATGTGGAATCAGTAAAGAGGTTATTATACCTTTATACTGGTGATGTTGATATATCAAAGTTACCATTTGACGAAGATGGTTATCCATTACCACCACTTAATAGTGATGAGATGTATTTCCAAAAAGCGGGTGGTTGGTATAGAGAAACTGGTGGTGATAACGCACACATACATACATCAATAGGGAATAACCCACATGCTGGTCCTTATGATGGTGGTACAGAATATATAGCACAATTTGAAAGTAATTGTTTTATACCTGGGTTTTCAGCAGTTACAGAATTTAATGTTACGGGTAATACACTACATGAAAATGTATTCTTAAATTATAATAATGGTTTTGTTAATGGAATGCCATCTGTTTTTGACCTATATGCAATACCATTGGCAGCGACAAATAACCAATTATTAAACGCTTGTGTCGAATTGAATGCTAGTGTGGAAGAATGTCCACCACTATCTGCGGGTACAACACTATTCCAAGACTTATGTGTTGAAGCAAGAACAGAATATAATGATTGGACTGGCGATGGTGGTATATTAAGTAGTGACCCATATTTAGTTTATTCCCCTGAATGGTATAGAATACAAAGAAATTTTGAAATTGCTAACCAAAATTACGCACAAGAGTTAGTTACAGAAAATTGTGACACTAATCAGTGTTTATCAATATGTGCTGATTTTGTTAACACAATTAAAGGTGACCCATGTGATAATTATAATATTGTTGAAAATGGTAATTTTATTTATTTCACTAATGAAGATGGAAAGAAAGTATTGTTTGATGACTTCCCTAATTGTTGTGTAACGTCAGGTGGGATATATAAAGATTTTAAAGACCCTAGAGGTAGAAATGCTTGTTATTGTGCAAGTAGTGCACCTTGTAACGGTACACCTGTTGATATGACAGAAGATGGTATCATCATATTTCAAATGGGTGATGGTAATGTGTTTGTAGATTATAATGTAGGTGATAGTTTAACACCCTCACAAGCTCAAAGTTTATTAGATACTTACGATGGAAATGAGTCATTTTATGATGGTTATATAGGTTGGACAATTCGAAGAGAGACATGTTCATTAAGTGTTATTGGTAGTGATATACCTAGTGTTTGTCACATATATCTTGTAAATTATGAGAACAATCAGAATGAGGAGATTAAGATTATAAAACCGGAAGGTACAACAACACAGAATACTACAACTCAAGTGTCTTCACCTGAATGTTGTACTTGGCATAACTATGATTATACAATCAATATAATTGATGATAAAAAAGTTATCAGTTGCTTTAACCCAAACCCAAATGTAGTTACTAATATTAGTATTGAATCCACAATTAGAGATATTAAAGGGGTTTTAGATAAATTATATGAAGAATTAAAGTCTCTTCAAAAACAAACTAAAGATGAAGAATGTGAGTCGATATCACAATTATTAGTTATTGAACAAAAAACTATAGAGAATCAAATTGAAGTATATGAGGATAAATTAAAAGACGCAGAAACTAAAGTAACGACACCTTATTTACCTGAAACTACTGCAGGTTATTCTGAATATACACCTTATAGTAATCTAAACGCAGATATTAAAGAATTTGAAAGTATTACTATTTTTGATCAGTCAATTAGTGAATCGGTTTATGTGAAGTACACTAATACTGATTTAAGTGGTAATGTTGAAACTGATTTCGGTTCATCATTTAATGATTCAGATTTAATGGATTGTACCATATGGGAACCTGAAGTTAATAATATAGGTAATGTTTCATTTAGTGTTACTGATTTTGAAGGTGATACGACTACAATAGATTGGAATACCACAATAGATGATGGTGCAAATCTTTATAAAGAATGTTGTATTGCAAAAGGTTATAGTTTTGGTAGTTTTAAAGTAGATCCTGTTACAGATAAAAGAATCCCAATGACATCGGATCAAATTAAAAGTCAACAATCTACAGGTTTGGTAGAATATTGTGTTGATCCTGACTACATCCAATGTTCAGATTTAGAAGATATTAAAATAGTACTTTCCTCTAATCAATGGAATGGGTTTTATTTACCTGAAGATGTTGATGGGGAGTGTGATGTGGAAATCATGTTAGACACTATGATTAGATATGACGCAGATAAGTTATTAGGTTGTGCATTAGAGAACAATTGTCGTTTCCCTTATGTGAATATTAATAGTGTATATGATCCTGGTTGTCCTAACTTTGTTGTTTTTTCTGATAGAGACAGATTAATAAAAAGATTAAGAGAGGTAAAAACTATAGAGGATGTAAACCAAGTGTCTCAAGATATCATTGATTATTACCCATCTTTAACTGATGAAGTAACTAACCAGTTTATTAATTATTATGACACCAACGCTATTGAGGTATGGCAAACTCCTGGTTTACAAATTGAACCTTCACAAGAATGTTGTGATATGGGTTATGGTGGATCAATGGTAGGGATAAAAGATATCATTAGGTTAGGTGGTGAGAATAGTAAAACCACAACTAGTGATATTAATTTTGATTTTTTAAATATACCTGCAGAAAGTCCAACACTTAATTTTGTTGAGAGATTTAATAAAGGTAGGAAAGGTTTTTCTGATTTTATTAAAAGTTCTAGTGAATGTGTTAAATTTGACGAATTTGATGCTAATGGGTGTGATTTTGATTATAGTGAGTTATTTACTACAGAAAAGGTTTGTTATATTTCCCAACCTGATGAATGCCTAATTTATGGTGTGTTATTAAGAGATTATTGGAAACTACTTAATCAATTATACCTTATAAGGGATGCTGTTGATATATGTGTTGAAGATTATAATGACACTATTAAAGATATAAAAGATATTGAGGCTGAAGTTATTAAATTTGGAGTTAAAGAAACAGAAATTAAGTACGATGGTGTAAAGAATGTGAAAGATGAAAAACTACGTAGTGAAACAATGGCAGAAAACTTATCGAAACTTCAGTTAAGTAAAGAATTATTGGAGAAGTCAGTAAGGGTGACTAAACAAGATCCGAAAGCTAGTATAAGTGAAAAAATTAACGCTAAAAAGGATGAACAAATAATTGCTGGTTTAGACGTTCAAATATCAGAACAAATAAGTAAAGAAGGTAAAGGCGTAGAAGCCTATAATGGTAAAAAAGATGAATGGATAAAAGATGAACAGGCAAACACTAAATGTTTAAAAAAGTTAAATGAAATTCTTAAAAAGAAAAAAGAAAAATTAGATGGTTTAGGGTGTTGTATTGAATTACAAGTTAATGTTGAAGAATATACTGATGAGTTATTAAAACAAAGAGGTGAAGTTGTTATAGGTGCAATTAGTTGTAATGAAAAATGGGAAAAAGAACTTCAAGAACGTTATAATAAATACCTTTCTTCTAAAGCGGAGAATGTTATTTCTTTTATGGATGAAACTGAAATATGTGTTACATTAGAGGTTGATAATTCATTAGGTGTTAAGAACAATAATAGAATTACTAAATACACTACATTAAATTCATTCACTAATGATATTAATCCTGTATGGAAATGGGATCCTACATCAGGTGGTTATGATGGTATTGTATTAGAAGGGTCAGAGGGTAATGTTAATGTGGTTAAACAATCTGTTGAAAATGCGTTAATTGATGAGGGTATTACACCATCACCCGATATGTTTGAACCTGATTGGAAACCTATTAAATTCACAATAAACGAAACAGAATGTGCAAATTTAAAGAAGTGTTATCCAGGAAAACAATTTTTCATTGGTTTAACGATTAAGAATTATGAATGTGATACTTGTTTATTAATTGATAATGTTCAGATTAATGTCGATGTTAATAAGGTAACTAGAACTTTCTCACCTGATGCTTGTCCATCATTTGATTTACAATGTGTTGTTGATGATAAAAAATCATGGGTATTCACAGATGGTGGTGTAACTGAAACTATTGATTTACGAGATGTAGTTAATTGTGTACCACTATCAAATAGTAGAACAATTACAACTTATGGTAATAAGGATGAAAGACTATGGACAGATTTAGAGTATAGATATACTGAATACGATGTTAACCATTCTAAATTAGTTGTTAACTCAAAAGAAAGTTCATTTAGAATTGACCCTGCGAACGCTATTGAGTGTGATGTTTATGGTTTTTGGCAAGAAATTGATTGTGACGAATGTGATACATTAGGTGAGTGTGACGCAGGTAGTGATTTAACTTGGACAGGTGCAACGGGACAATCTGTTACATTAACAGGTGTGACTTGTACCGATTATGATTGTAGTGGATTAATAAAAACTTTAAGAGGTTTCGGAAGAAGATGGGTTAAAGATATCTACCATAAAACAGGTGATATGGATTTTGCTAAAAATGCTTCTGTATCTGCAATGAAATATCAAAATAAGGCATCTAATGTTAAACACCTTAATGGTGATGTACGTGGGGGTACATATCTACCAGTAAATATGGGAATTGGGTTTGATATCCAAACAAACGATTGTGGTACAGATATTATTGAAATTAATAGGGGTAATGATGAGTATAGTTTAATCTCTGAAGAATTAGATGGTACATTAGGCTTCTATTCATACACTGGTGAAACTGGGCCTCTATGTGATTTCACACCATTAGTTGACGCTGAATGTTGTAGAAGAATGTCAGATATTATAACCACTAAATCAAGGTATGGTTTTAATATGACAGATAAAGACTATACGTGGGACACAACAAGAAATGCTTGTGTGTGGGCGGAATTACCAGCAATTACAGGTAATTGTGATAGCGACTGTTCATACTATGGTGAATCAATAGCAAAATCTAATGTTATAATACCGGGTGTTAATATAGCAGCAACGAGTGGGACTTGTCTACAAGAGGGTATTCCTGCGGATACGGACATATATGTTTTCTATGACGCAACATCAAACTCGTTAGCTAATATTAGAATTCAGAGTGCACATATATACAGATGGTATAAACACTATATTAAAGGTGGTGTTTTAGTTGATTTAACAGAAACTGGTGGTGTATATACTGGTAAATTAAGACAATACGCTGTTGTTGGTAAAAGTGAATATCCATCCACAAGTAGTGACGGTGGGGCTACAGAAAGCTCTGGTAGAAACCCACAGGGTGAAAGATGGTTAGCTTGGGCATCATACCCTTGGACAGGTAGATTTTTATCTACAGATGATGGTGATGATATTAAAAATCATGGACTTATCTTCCAACTAGAACATAATGGTAAGAATGGTTATGCGTCATCTGCAAGTTCAGGAGAAACAGCTAAACAGGATTGGGCCGCAAATTACAACCAAGTGTCAATTTGGAATGATGAAACAACAAGCTCACCTAGTGAAGTGATTGTATCTGTTGTAGATATTCTTTATGATAAAACTGCAGATGGTAGATATAAAGACCCAATTACTGGTGAAATATTTAATGCTACAACACCAACACAAGCAAAAGCATTAAATGGTAGTACAATTAATTCGATAATGATAACTGAAATACCTGGTATCCATAGAGAAGATATAGGTGAAGGAGGGGTCGCACCTGAATTATTAGATTATATGGATGGTGAAGGGTTCTTCAGTTCATTAAGTACGAATTACCAACTAACAGACACTAATGAATTTAATAGGGATAGTGTGTTTATGATTTCTATGATTGACGAGTCCGCGCGTATGTATCACCCAACTTACACAACTGGTACAAAACAAATGACAGGTGATCCATCTCATGATTTTTACCTTTCAGGTAGTGCCAACGCTACGTCAGGGTTTACTGCAACATATGTTGCAGATTTTAACAAATTTATGAATAATTACCAAAATAATTATTTATATTTTAGAGGGTTCAACTACGCAATTATGGGTGGTTTAAAATCTGACTTCCCATCAGCAACTAATTTAAGAGGGATGAGAGCCTCATTTGCACTACATAGTTATGCGGCTATTGAAGGTGAGACTGTTAATATTAATGATTTAAAAGAATATCCTTATAGCGGTACTGATGGTGGAACAATGTCTGCGATAACAATATCTAACCCGTATTCAGCATTAACTGCGACTACTTTAACTGGAGGTACTGAATCTGGGTTAAAACATTTTGGGTGGGGAGAGAATCATCAGGTTGGGTTAGGGTCAAATTTAACCAACTCACAAGTGCCGATAGATTTAAATACGTTAGTGGAGTCAACACCAGTTCCGGCAATTTGTGTTACAGCCGCAACTGTAACCTCAGCGTCAATTAGTGCTGTCTGTGCTGACACTAATATCTGTGTAAAACCATTAGAATATTTAGAAACCGACCCTAATAATGTTAACGTCAAAGTAAAATTTGATGAGATGGTAATTGCAAACTTAATAGACGCTAAAAGTAGACAAGTATTAAGTGGTTACCCGATGATGCAATTATTCTATCATCTATATTTAACTGCTAATAGATGTGGAAGAACATTGACGAATAGGTTAGGTACTGATGATATGTTTGAAATGATGGATTTAGTAGGTGACTATTGGACTGACATTATCGAACAAGTTGTTCCAGCAACAACAATATGGGATGGATGTAAAAATTCAGGTAAGGTATATAGAAACACAATATTCGATCAACCAAAATTCCCTTATAAAAGAACTGTATTAAATTACTACGACTCTGAATGCCCTACGGATCAAATTTCAAATGAAATAATTGCTTCTGAAGTTGGGTTAAGTATTGAGGTTATAGAAACTTGTATTTCAGGATCGTGTGGTAATGAAGAAATTCAAAGCTGTCAAGCTGAAGAAACAGGGTTAATAAATAGAAAAATATTTTTAGAAGGAAAAATACCGGAATTAACAGCAACTATAACGACATCAACATTGTATGAATCATCAGATCAGGTTGATTCAATTGGTGATGATGTATGTTTATATACACAAGAACAAAAAGATGAATTTACTAGTCAAAGAGATAACTATCAAACTGAATTAATTGAACTTAATATAAAAATAGGTAAAGTATCGGATAAATGTGATAATCTTATTGCTCAACTAGAAATAGATAAATTAAAATCAGCAGAATTAAAATCATCTTGTAGTAGTATATCTGATAGGTTAATAACTGCAGAAAATAAATTAACTGAATACGCAGAAGGTACTGTAACATATGAAAAACAAAGAGATTTCATTGCGTTATTAAGAGGTAAATATACGGATTGTATAAAGAAAAGTAATTTAGAAATATCAACATATAATACAATATTCATCACTCAAATGTATGATAGTAATGAATATGAAGGTAATGTTAGAGTATTTGGTGATCCTGATTGGGAAAAAGAGGTTCAATTAATACATAGTTGTGATGAAGTTAGTAGTTAATTAATATTTATATAGAAAGATAAAAATGGATCAGGAATTAAATGGTAAATTAGAGGAAACGTTTCAAGTAAACATTAATGTGGTTACTGAAGATGAAGCGCCTATAAGTTATGAGCCACAAATCACCAATGAATATAAAAGAGGTGAATTTATAGAAACTTGGAATAAATATTATTTCATGTCTGATCTATCTAATGTTGAAGAAATAATAGAAAAATTCGAACCTGAATTTTATGGGTTAGGTATCTTCTCCTCCAAAACAAATATTGAAAGTGTGACGATAGATTTTACTGGTCAAACAGGAATGTCAACAATTGATATTGGTGTTAAAGATGCTAATTTAATAACATTCATAGATGGTGGTAAAAACTACACTTATGATGGTGTAAGAACAGAAGGTGAAGTATATGGATGGGAACCTAGAAGTAATAGTGAATTATACACTTATGTTGGTAGATCTGATGTAGACGCGTTTGATTACCCTAGTTTCTCTGTGAGGGGTACTAGAAAGATACCTGCAACAACTGCAGATACGTTATGTGGTCCTGAAAATGTAAGTGCAAATAAAAGTTTCTATAATTGGTATTTTGGTGAAAACGCAGGAATAGATTTTAACCCTATATTAAGTGGTGGTAATCCTACCGCTATTAGTGGTAGTGTTAATACGTTAGAGGGTGCATCTACAATGTCTGATGATAATGGTAGTCTACTATTTTATAGTGATGGTGTGACTGTGTATGATAGTGGTAGTACAGTGATGACTAATGGAACAGGATTATTAGGTAGTTCGTCATCAACACAAACTTGTTTAATTGTTCAGAGACCAACGACAAACAAATATTTTATATTTACTACATCCATTACTGATGGTTTGAAATATAGTGTTGTTGATATGGATTTAAATCAAGTGATAAGTAAGAATAATAGTTTATTATTGTCAACTGAAAAAGTGGCAGCAACCAATCATAATAATGGAACTGACTATTGGGTATTATCACATACAACAGGTACCACAAACTTTTCTGCTAGACAAGTGTCATCGGTAGGTATTGGCTCTGCAGTTAATACATTTATAGGGAGCACTCACAATACTGGAATTGGTAATTTAAAAATATCACCTAATTCATCTAAAGTTGCTTGTGCGATTTATGATGAGGATATTATAGATTTATTTGATTTTGATAATAGTAGTGGGTTATTAAGTAATTTTTTAACAATAACTGGGTTTACTTATATAAACGGACCTTATGGTGTTGAATTTTCTTCTGACTCATCTAAATTGTATGCTACAGATGGTGCGTCTACAAAGGTATACCAATTTGATCTAACTTATACTGCAACTACAGATATGGTAGATAACGCAATTGAGGTAGGTAATGTAAGTGGCGGTAATTTAGGTTCAATTCAGATGGCACCCGATGAAAAAATTTATGTGGCTGATTTAGACGAACCTTATTTACATGTTATACATGATTCAAATAAATTAGGTGTTGAATGTTCATTTCAAGAAAACGATTTTATTTTAAGTGGTGTAAGTAGTGGTAACACTTCTCAATGGGGGTTACCTAATGTAGTTAGTAATAATAATTTTAGTTGTGATAGATATGTTTATTTAAGTGAAAGAACAAGAGGGAACTTTAATTTTGATGTTGTATTTGATAATTTAAGTGATGTTATAGGGATAAAAGAATTAAACTATCAAGCTAGAGTATACAGGTATGATAATACTAATAGTGGTTTTACTGAACAGACATCATTTATTAGTGCAAACATACCATATAGTTCAATTACTAATAATACTTATACTTTAGTTATACCATTTAGTGGTATAACTGAAGGTGAATATATCATTAAAGGATTTTATGATTATAAAATAAACACATTATTATCAAAACAATTAGGTTATACGAATAACACAATAAAAAATACACTTAATACCGATGTATATGGGTTATATGATTCAGAAAAGGATTGGTATTTTGTAAATGTTTATGAAGTAGATAAACCTGATTTAAGAAGAAATGGAACAACAACAGAAACAGGTGCAAATATTGTAGGTTTTAATGTAAAATCATTATATACGACATCGGGGTTAACTACATATGGGTTTAATATTGGTAGTGCTGACGCTATAGGTATAGTTAGTTTAAATGGGTCTGTATTAGCAAAAAATATAGAATATACCGCAACAACGTCTAGTGGTATTACTTTAGGTGTCGAAGTGTTGGAAAATCAAATATTGACGGTAGTGTATACATCTTTGTCTACACCATCATCACCATTATTTAATGATTCCCATTTTCAAGTTGGTGCAATTAATAGTGGTGGAACGGATACAGAGTTAAGTACTGATAAAGTGTTCTATAATACTGAACAAAGTAAGTATGAGTATTATATAGATACTGAGCCACAAAATAACGCAATTTCTTTAATCGTTAATGGATCACAATTAGCAACAGGTGTTGAATTTTATCGTTCTAATACGAATAGTAGAAGAATTATTTTAGAAGTTAATTTAAAAGATGGTGATATTGTTCAAGCGATATACGTCCCAAAAACAGGGTTAGTTGGTGTAATAGGTACTAATAAACCAGTATTTAGTTGGGCAATAGGTAATCCACCAACCCCACCAATCACAGGTGATTTTACAGTTGAAGTTGTAGACATTGACGATGAAGATTTTGATACTATACTTTATAGTGTTGTTGTGCCGTATACAGATGATGTGTCATCTTATATCGCCCAAATAGAATTAACAAGCGCAATTGCTGGGGATCAATTCCTTTATAGGATAAAAAATGAAAAAAGATATACACCGATAAGTGGTGAAATAATAACCGATGTAATTTATAGTGATGTGAATTCACTAGAATTAGGAACGAATGCAGGAAATTCTTACTAATAATATTTACATTGGGTATATTTATTATAAAATAATAAACAATAATGAGTTACATAAATAAACAGAGCACAGCACTTGTAAGAGTAAAGTTAACCGACATAGGTAGGGAACTTTTAGCAAAAGGTCAATTAACATTCAATTCATGGATGGTAGGTGATTCAGAAATTGACTATGACTATGTTAAAGGGTGGAAAGATTTCGAACCATCTACTAACGCAAAATCAGGTGAATTTCTTTATTATAATGCTAATGGGATAATCAATAGTAATTATGAGCAAATATTAAGACCAAAAGATAAACAACCATTTTTTAAGTCTTTCTTATTGAATAAAGAAAATAATTTCGTACAACCACTTAATACTGAAAGTAGTGCTAGACTGATTAAGGGTATTATTAGTAATGAAGCTGATGATAGAGGTTTCTTTTCTGGGTCAACAGTGGATGAGGGATTAACAGCCGCAACCACATCAACGTTTATTAAAGAAACAGGTACGATAGATTTAGCTGCGTTTAGTGGTGAAACTGATACATCTTCATTTACACAAGGTGTTTTAGATTTAACAACCGCATTGACAGCAACATCAGTAAATGATTATATAGTATTTCAATTATCCAATTCAACATTAGGTAATATTACTGGTGATACATTTACATCGTCAACGATTAATCAATTTTACAATATATTAGATATTACAGGTAATACAATCTATGTAGATAGGGCGTTACCGACATTAAGTGCTGATAGTGGTACGATAGTTACATATTACACAATCCCAGGTGGTAATAACCCAGCGGATAATTGGTATGGTGCATCTTCATTATCCCCTTATTGGCATACAGGTACATTAGCTTTTGATAGTAGTTGTGACATTTGTTCGGAAAATATTCCAGTATGGAATATGAGTAATGTATGGAATGAAAATATGGCTGGACAATATAAAGATGCGACAAATGAATATCATCCACATACTTTATTCGGTTCTGAACAACACATAGGTACAAATTTAATGTTTGGTTATAAAGAAACAGCGGATGTCGACCCTTCAGTTAAGGCACAATCTGTGAGTTATATGGATACATTCCAAAAAGGTATATCAATCATACATTATACGAATAGTTGTATTTCTAACTATTATGGTGAATTCTTCCACATTGATGGTGAAAAATCTAAATTATTGAATTTAGATGTCCCTATTTTATGGCATAGAAGAAGTGATGGTGGCACTGAAAGTGGTTCTACGATAGGTATGAGATTTGTATCAGACACAGTTAAAAAGACATTAACTAATTCAAACATTGAGTATTATGATTTAATAGAATATAGTGGTATGTCAGTTACACCAACAACACCTTTAGTTGTAGGTAAAGTATTTCATAACTTAAAAATGGTTACAATCGAAAATGAAGAATTATTGGCTGCGATGTCTTATAAATCAAATAGGAATTATACTTTACCTGATTTAAAAGCTGAATTGGTAGCTTGTCAGAATGGTGCTTGTACTGGTGTATTAAAACCGGGAGAAACATTATATATGACATATTATTTAGCATCAAATTCAGGTGTAACGGAAACATTACCTTGTCAAAGGTATACTGTCATTAAAAACAATGACACAGAAGAAAAAGATGTTCAGTTTAGGTTAAATAATTTAGATCAATTACCATATATGAGAAAGATTGAAAAAGCTGGATACGATGGTAGAGGATTTTACGCTAATGATTTTGTGTTATTAGCCCAAGTAGTTGATGAAACATTAGAAAGTCGTCCAGATCCTGAAGAGTGGAGAGAAATAGATTTCACAGGTACAGATATAACATCAGGTGCTAGTGAAACAATTGACCCAAAACTATTAGAGAATCAAAATCCTAATGTAACAGGATTTTTATTAGAAGGACCAACCTACACTGCAGCTACCACATTTAATTTAGGTTTATTTTTAGATTTACCTGAAGGGACATACTACAATAAAATGAATTTTGGTGATGAAAGATTGTTTTATGGTAATTTAAGAACCCACATTGGTGCTACCATATATAAAACTTTATTTAGTTTAAATATTGATGGGGCAGAATTTGGTTCTAGCTCTAATGTAACATATGAAGATGGTGAAGATAGATATGTTTCTGAAGTGGGTGTTTTAGATAATAATCAAAATCTAGTTATGGTTGGTAAATTGAGTAGACCAATAAGAATAGCAAATGCAACAACTGCGACTATAGAAGTAACAATGGATTTTTAAAAATATAAACAATGGGATTTAATACTACAGCAAACACAATAACAATAACTGCACAATTAACAAAGGCAGGTAGAGAAAGATTATTAGAGGAATCTAATAGTATATTGTCACATTTCATTATTGGTGATTCAGACGCTAATTACCAAACCAACAAGAATTTAAGTACTGGGTTAATACCAACTAACAGTGGTGATTTAGGTGAAGCTGGTGGATCTAACAATAATATCGCAGAAGGTATTAGTGTTAAAAATAAAGTATATTTATCTGATACAACATTAACTAGAAAAGCAACAGAGGCAGGATCATTCCAATTAAGGGGTGAGGTTGTATCTTTAGGTGAGACAACAGTAAGTGGGAGTAACTTAACTTTTTTAACTATTGATAAAACACAAACAATTGAAGAAAAAACAAATTATTTTAAAAGTTTAGATTTACCTTTAACTAATGCTAGAAAATCGTTATTCACTTCAACACTAGCGGATAATGGTGGGTGGTTAGATACTGCGTTTAGTGGTTTAAATAGTGACACAGTATTAATGGCGATTATCGATAACGCTGATTATGGTGAATTAATTGATGGTAAGTCTATAAAAGGTGTATTACCTATAGCAACTGGTTTTACAACTGGTGGGACTGTTACAGGTATAACAACACACACATTCTATAGTACGTTTATAAGTTCAGGACAATTTGCTAAAACTGCTTTAGATAGAAAATATGAGGATGAATCAGTATACACACAAGGTTTATTTAATGGTGGGGTTAACGTTGCGTATATAGTATCAGATGACATCCAACGACCAAATAGTGAGACAGGTAAAACTTGGTCAACAGGTTATGATACGTTCAAACCATTTAGTAATCAAAATAAAGAATTAATAAGAATGATAACGGTACCTAATAATAATGTTACTGCAGATAATGTTATTGGTATCGCGTATTTAGATAAAGGTATAATTGCATTCACTAACCCAACGTTCGTAACTGGAGTGACAAGTGCGTTTAATTTCACAGGTGATACAGATACAACAACAATTAGTAATAATGTTAATCATAGTTATATGACAGGTTCTTCATTTAATGTAGTAACTGATAGTATAATTAATAATCTAGTACAAAATGTTGTATGTGTTGCTGGTAGAGGAGAGTTTTACAGAACAACTAATGACACTTGGGTGCAAGGTGATGATGTTAGAATTAGTGAAATTGCAATTAGTGATATTTCAGGTGAAATCTTAGCTGTAGGTAAACCTGACAGACACATAGTCAAAAAGAAAAATGACTTTGTGATTTTTGATGTACAAATCATCATATAATAATGTTTTATAACAAAGTAAATTTATGGGAAGAGTTTTAGGACTGGATGTCTCTACAAAGACAATTGGTATCGCACTTTTTGAAGATACGGGTAAATTATTAGAATTAACTCACGTAACTCCAAAGATCAAACCAAAGCCGGATACACCTTTAGAACTATTGATGAGAAAAGCTCAATCATTTGAGGAAGAATTTTTACAAAAGTATTCAGACTACGATATTGATAAAGTTTTTATCGAAGAGCCACTATTAGGTTCAAATAATATTAATACAGTTGGTGTATTGTTAAGGTTTAATGGTATGATATGTAAATCTGTATTTGAGGTATTAAATGTAGTGCCTGAATTCGTATCGTCTTACAACGCTAGGGCTTACGCATTTCCGGAACTACTTCAAAAGAGAACTCATAAGAGAGATGGTACACCATTAAAAGAAGCTGCAATTGAAAGAAACAACCCAGTATTGTTTGGTGGGCATTCTTTTGATATCGATAAGAAGATGGTTATATGGGAGAAGGTAAGTGATATCGAACCCCAAATCGTATGGTTGTATGATAAGAATATGAAGTTAAAGAAAGAAAACTTCGATATGACCGATGCTTATGCCGTTGTTTTAGGTGGCATGCACAAAGAAGGTTTATGGAATGGTGAAGAAGTTATTTCTTAACACCCCTTTTTCTTGTCACAAATTTGTCACAAAAAATAATTTCTTTTTGTCATAAAAGTTGCCTATTATTGTGACAAAGTATGTCAGAATTAGTAGTAGAAATATTAGAAGATTTTCTTGGTAGTCATAAGAAACACAATGAAGGTACAGGTCAAATAACATTTGATTGTCCTGAATGTTCAATGGAAAAAAACATGATGGATGGTGATGGTAAGGGTAACCTTGAGGTTAACTACGATCTAGATGTTTATCATTGTTGGGCTTGTGGTGAGATCAATAGGACAAAGGGTACAATCAACAGATTAATTCGTAAGTATGGTAATCAACAACACCTTAAAAGGTATAAATTACTATGTCCTGATGTTATTCACCATAAGAAAGAGAATGACGCTACCATAGAGGGATTACCCAATGAGTTTAAACCACTATCTATTGATGATGGTAGTTACGACTATGAGAAAGCCATTGAGTATCTTAAAAAGAGGAATATTAAGTTTCAAGAAATCCAAAAGTATAATTTAGGTTACGCAACCACTGGTGATTACGCTGGTAGAATAATTGTCCCAAGTTATGATAAGAATGGGGATATCAATTATTTTCTAGGTAGGAGTTACGGATGGAGTAAAATGAAATACAAAAACCCTGAAGTCTCAAAGATGGATATTGTATTCAATGAAGAAAAAATCAATTGGGATAGTAATGTTTATATAGTAGAGGGTGTATTTGATCACATTCCCATACCTAATAGTATTCCATTATTGGGAAAAGTTATAAATGACCATATATTAGAGGGGTTAGAAAAGAAATTAACTGCCAAAGTTATTATAGTTTTAGATTCAGACGCTTATAGAGACGCAGTTAAACTATATAAACAACTGAATAGTGGTAAGTTACACAATAGAGTTATGATTGTTAAGATGCCTGAAGGGTATGATATTTCAGATGTTTATCAGAAGATTGGTAAGAAAGGTGTGATAAAAATATTACAATCTGCAAAAAAAATTAAAGAAAGTTTGTTATAATTCAAAAACTTTACATATCTTTGTTATATGAAAAAATATAACTTATTCCTCGATGATGTCAGATTTCCTTATTGTGTCTTTAAATTAACAATCTTACCGATTTATGAAAATAATGAGGATTGGGTGATTGTTAGAAGTTATAATGAGTTTGTTGATGCGTTAATAGAGAAAGGTATTCCTGATGTGATTTCTTTTGACCATGATCTTTCATATGATGCATATCTCCCAATTAATCAGACTAATGAGATTTTATATGAGAATTTAGAGGAAAAGACTGGTTATGACGCAGCAAAGTGGTTGGTTGACTATTGTGTGGAAAATGATAAAGATATCCCAATGTATTACGTTCATTCAGCTAACCCTGTGGGTGCTGAGAATATTAAGAATTATTTAGAAAACGCAAAAAAACATTTATTATGAAAAATTATATTGTTATAGAAAGAAATGAAGATTATAAATCTTGTTTAGTTTTAAATGAAGATACCACATCATTTGGTGATGTTTGGTGGAGTATGATTCCTTATACAATAGATAAAAAAGAATTAGAAAGGGTTAAACCTAAAGTTTTTAATAGTAAGCCAGATGCAATGAAATATAAAAAGGTTTTACAATCCCAATCCAACGAAGATTGGAGGGAAAATGGTCATATCCACAAAATGTGGGGGAAACAAAAACAGAAGTGGGTGGTAGAAAATTATGAAGGTAATCTTATTTCTTAGGTGTATAAACCAAAATGTCACTAATCGCAGGAATTCCACAAAAAAGGGTGAATATTTTCCATTAAGCGCAGGAATTCAACAAATATTTTCCACTAAGCGTTTTTAATGAAGGCTCTTATTTTTACCTTATTCCAGTTAACGAAATCCTCACCATTGTCACCCAATAATAATGCTGACATTGTGCGATGCCACCCTTCTATTAACTCATATTTACCATTCTTATCTCTTACAATAATAACTGGTTCATTCATTCCTTTACCTTTAGCCAAACTTTTTTGAACTCTCATTCTCTTTTCATCATAAGGGACATCATAAGAATCTACTTCACCAAACTCCCTTTCAAAGAAAGCGTTTAATGTAGTATCACTAAAGTCATCAGGATTAACATTTAATAATTCTAATTTCCAAGGCCCATTTAAGAACTCATGCCAATAACTACCCATTGCCGGAATTGGATCCCCATCATATTGATCAATAACCATTGATAGGTTTTTAGGTGATTTAATAAATTGTGCTCTGAAGAAATCTTGTAAGACATAATCAGGTGTATTTGGGAATTGTTTTTTTAATCTACTGAATACTTTTTTATGTGGGTTAACCTCTTTATAAATTGGGATATCTTCTTTTAAACCTATTTTATATTCATCATTGGCTGGATATGCATCATCTACACCATAATATTCTAAATCATTTTCGTTTAACTCTTCCTTTAATATTTTCCTAATTAATTTTTTCATCAAACTTCTGTCATATCTAACTCCTCATCAAAGTAATCTTGGATGTCCATATCATATCGATCCCAGTCATACCCACCATACCTTTCAGTGTACATCATTTCGGATGGTAAATAACCTTCTACATTTCTAACGATATCGGTTACGTAAGCACGTATACCATATGTTTTTGATAACTCCCATTTCTTTATTTGTGGTTCTTTAACTCCGATTTCTTTTAAAAGATCCCAATCCCCAGCAATCATGTAATTCAAAACAAATGATGCAACAATGAAATCAATATCTTCTTGACCCACAATACCAAGTGATACTTTCACAACTTTAATTATTTGCTCATAAACATCAACTTCTGTTTCAACCTCATCAATATCATGCCCTTCACCTTGCATCCATTTATCTAATATTTTGAAAGTAACAATTAGAAACTTATCTGTAAGTTTTTTATTTCTTTCCTCTTTTAAAAGATTTAATTCTTTTTTTATAGTTTCATTTATCTCTTCGAACGTGGTGTCAAAATGATCACCTCTATTAACACTATTTTCTATTTCCCCTTCGATAAAACTTTCCACAAATTCACCACTATCCTCACTAGCATTAGCAAATTCAAATGCCTCATCTTCATCAACACCCCAAACCACATAACT
>Ga0307488_10001331_pt1 | contig 20624 bp, 20 predicted proteins | sample SB02metaG_FD_202248 | JGI IMG/M metagenome (GOLD analysis project Ga0307488, IMG submission 202248) | Sea-ice brine microbial communities from Beaufort Sea near Barrow, Alaska, United States - SB 0.2 | ecosystem: Environmental > Aquatic > Marine > Coastal | place: USA: Alaska | collected... | reverse complement strand
ACTGGAGGTGCTGGTTTTATTGGTTCAAATTTATGCGAGGCTTTACTTGAAAAGGGAAACAAAGTCGTTTGTCTTGATAATTTTGCCACCGGTAAAAGAGAGAATTTAGAAAAGCTATTAAAGGATACTAATTTCACCCTAATTGAAGGAGATATTAGAGAACTAGAGGATTGTTTAAGAGCGTCTAAAGGGGTAGACTATATATTACATCAAGCTGCATTAGGCTCTGTACCAAGATCTATTAAAGATCCAATCACATCTAATGATGTGAATGTGAGTGGTTTTTTAAATATGTTAGTAGCAGCAAGAGATAATGGGGTGAAAAGATTTGTATTCGCAGCAAGTTCATCAACTTATGGAGATTCTGAATCCATGCCAAAAGTTGAGGATATTATCGGGAAACCGTTATCACCTTATGCTATTACTAAATATGTAAATGAGTTATATGCAGATATTTTTTCGAAAACTTATGGTTTAGAAACTATTGGTCTTCGTTATTTTAATGTATTTGGTAGAAAGCAAGACCCTAATGGAGCCTACGCAGCTGTAATTCCAAAATTTGTTAGCCAGTTAATGAATGGAGAATCTCCTGTGATTAATGGCGATGGAAATTACTCAAGAGATTTTACATACATTGATAATGTGATACAAGCGAATTTATTAAGCTTGGTCACAACCAATGAAAAGGCTATTAATACTGTTTATAATGTAGCCTATGGAGATCGTAATACGTTGAATGATTTAATGGGGTACCTTAAGGAATATTTATCTGAGTTCGATTCTAAAATTTCAAATGTCGACGTCATATATGGCCCAAATAGAGCAGGTGACATTCCACATTCACATGCTAGTGTAGATAAAGCAAAAGAAAATTTAAATTATAACCCACAGTTTACACTGCAACAAGGTTTGAAAGAAGCTGTAAAATGGTATTGGAAAAATTTATAAAAACAAATATGAGAAAAGATAAAATAGCAATCATTGGTTTAGGATATGTAGGTTTGCCATTAGCAAGATTATTTGCAACCAAATATTCAGTAGTTGGATTCGATATAAACACGGAAAGAATATCGGAGTTAATGTCTGGTGTGGATTCAACATTAGAGGTTGATAACGAAACCTTGAAATCTGTATTGATTGCCGAAAACTCTGATTCAAACGGACTGTTTTGTACCAATCAGTTGGCTAAAATTAGGGATTGTAATTACTATGTTATTACAGTTCCAACACCTGTTGATAAAAATAATAGACCCATTTTAACACCACTTGTAAAAGCAAGTGAAACTGTTGGTGCCGTATTAAAAAAAGGGGACATCGTGATTTATGAATCTACCGTGTATCCTGGAGCTACAGAAGAAGATTGTGTTCCGGTATTAGAAAAAATTTCTGGCTTAAAATTTAATAAAGATTTCTATGCCGGCTATTCTCCGGAGAGAATCAATCCAGGAGACAAAGAACATACAGTTGAAAAGATATTAAAAGTTACTTCCGGTTCAACGCCAGAGATAGGTTTGAAAGTAGATGGCTTATACAAATCTGTGATCACGGCAGGTACTCATTTGGCACCTACAATAAAAGTAGCGGAAGCCTCAAAAGTAATTGAGAATTCTCAAAGAGATATTAATATTGCTTTTGTGAATGAACTAGCCAAGATATTTAATCTTTTAGATATCAACACTCATGATGTGCTGGAAGCAGCAGGGACGAAATGGAATTTTTTATCTTTTAAACCAGGTTTAGTGGGTGGGCATTGTATTGGTGTAGACCCTTATTATTTAGCTCAAAAGGCTCAAGAAAAAGGGTATCATCCTGAAATTATATTAGCAGGACGTCGAATTAATGATGGAATGGGAGATTATGTAGCTTCGGAAATTATCAAATGCATGATTAAGAGTAACATACCAGTTAATAATTCTAATATTTTGATATTAGGGTTCACATTTAAAGAAAATTGTCCAGACATAAGGAATACAAAGGTTGTAGATCTAATTAACGCATTAAAAAGTTATGGAGTAAATATTATTATTCATGACCCTTGGGCCAATGAAGATGAAGTTATGCTAGAGTATGGATTAAAATCCGGAAAATCTCTTACAAATGAAAAATTTGATGCTATAGTTTTAACTGTCGCTCATGCTAAATTTAAAGAATTAAATCTAGCACTCTTAAAAAGAAAAAATTCAATTGTTTATGATGTTAAGAATTTTATATCAAATAATGAAGTAAGTAATAGACTCTAAATTACAATTTATAAATAAAAATCAATGAAAAAAAAATCAACTTATATTATTGCCGAAGCCGGTGTGAACCATAACGGTAGTGTTGAGATAGCGTTAGAACTTATTAAAAAAGCTAAAGAAATTGGAGCAGATTGTGTAAAATTTCAAACTTTTAAAACTGAAGAAATCGTTACACTTTCAGCCCCAAAAGCAAATTATCAACTTAAGGTAACAGATAAGGATGAAACTCAGTTTCAAATGTTGAAAAAATTAGAATTAAGTCAGGATAGCTTTAAACTTCTTAAAAATGAGTGTGATAAAATTGGTATTGATTTTATGTCAACTCCTTATAGTATTAGAGACCTAGAATTATTGGATGGAATAGGTGTTGGAGCTTTTAAAATTGCATCAGGACAATTAACTGAGCATTATTTTCTAAAAAAAATTGCTGAAAAAAATAAACCAATTATTCTTTCAACAGGAATGGGTACTTTAAAAGAAGTTTCTCAAGCTGTTAAAATAATTAAAGAAATTAATTTAGACATTACAGTTTTACATTGCACGACTAATTACCCCTCCCTAATTGAGGATTCTAATATAAATGCTATGCTAACCATAAAAGAATTTTGCAATGTTAGAGTTGGATACTCTGACCATGTAATTGATAACTATGCTTGTTATGCTGCAGTTAGTTTAGGTGCTGAGATTATTGAAAAACATTTTACATTAGATAAACAGATGGAAGGACCTGATCATTCATGTTCTCTGAATCCTTTAGAATTTAAAATTTTAATTAATGGTATAAGGAGTATAGAAAAGTCTTTAGGTAACGGAGTCAAAAAACCCACTTTAGCTGAAGAAAAAAATATTTTCGGAATGAGAAGAGGAATTGTAGCAATTAAAAAAATCCGAAAAGGAGATTTGTTCTCTATCGAAAACATGGGAGTTAAGAGACCATTGATTGGTATGTTGCCATCAGAAATTGAAAATTTATTTGCTAAAGTAGCTTCTAAGGACATAGAAAATGACGAACCAATTCTCAAGGAAAATATTGAATGGTAGTGTCTGAAAATTATAAGTTTATTGAAATTGATAAACAATCAGTTTTATTTTTAGATTTTTTAGAAAAAGAATTAAAAGCTAACACTGACTTCACTTATTTTTTAAAAAGATCACCTTCCGCTTTGGATAATCATCTCATAACCATTTTACTAATTATTAATTCTGAAGTTGTAGGTTATGGGCATATAGATAAAGAGGAGTTAAATTGGTTAGGGATCTTTATCTCTCAAAAGCATAGAGGAAGGGCCTTGGGATCTGTTCTTTTGAATGAACTTTTAAGAAGAAGTAAAGAAATTAATTTAGAGATTATTAGTTTATCTGTTTATAAGACAAATAAAGGTGCATATAACCTCTATAGTAAAAAAGGATTTGAAGTATTCAAAGAAAATAATATGTCATTTTTTATGCAAATATATATATGAATTACATAAGTACTATAGCTTTTAAAGACAATATTGATGATTATATACTAGAGTTTGCAAACTCAAAATATGGGATAGAGTTTAGCTCGGGAGGTTTGCCCCATAATTTTAATAATTTTAAATTATTTGAATCTTTCACGGGAAAAAAAATTATTCATAATTATTTTCCAGGATATAAAAATGATCCATTCGTTCTAAATATAGCTTCTTTAAATGAGATTATCAAAAAGAGATCTTTAACTCATTGTTTAAGGAATATTAATAAATCAAATGATTTTTCAACAGATAAATTTTTTGCTGTTCATGCAGGTTTTAATTTAGATTTAAATGTTTCAGATTTAGGCCATCCAATAAAAAACATAAAAATAAAAAACATTGATCTGCATAACCAGTCTTTTCATAACTCTTTAGATAAGTTATTAAATTTATCTAAAGAAAAGAATATTAATCTTTTGATTGAGAATAATGTTTTAATAAAAGAAAATTACAACGGACAAGATATACCTTTCCATTGTGTTGATTCTCAAAATATAATTGAACTATTTGAAAAATATTCTTCATATAATAACTTTGGTTTATTATTAGATACCGCTCATTTAAAAGTATCATGTAAAACACTTGGATTAAACTTAGAAAACGAATTTAACAATATTAAAAAATACATCAAAGCAATTCATCATAGTGATAATGATGGTAATTACGATACCAACTCAGAGCTAAAGGATGATTATTGGTTTTTAGATCACATCAATGGTTTTAAAAATATTCCAAACGTTATTGAAGTGAAAAAAATATCTATTGACAAAATATATGATCAATTTAAATTATTAGGATTATGATTCCAATTTATAAACCTTATTTGAAGGGAAATGAAAAAAAGTATGTTAATCAATGTATTGATTCTACATGGATTTCATCAAAAGGAAAATTTTTAGAATTATTCGAGAAAGCAATTATTGATTACACAGGTGTTAAGTATGCTAGCAGCTGTTGCAATGGCTCTGTTGCTCTTGACCTTGCTTTTAAGGCTATCGGGCTCAAAAAAGGAGATGAGGTAATTACTGCAAGTTTTACTTATGTTGCTTCAACAAACTCAATTTTAATTAACAATGGAACGCCCGTTTTTATTGATGTTGAAAGTGAAAGTTGGAACATCGATGCAAAATTAATAGAAGCCAAAATAAATAAAAAGACTAAAGCAATTTTAATTTCAAATATTTATGGTTTTTTACCTGAAATAGAAAAAATAAGGAAATTGTGTGATAAGTATAAAATATTTTTAATTGAAGATGCAGCAGAATCTTTAGGTGCTAATTACGCTGGTTTGAAATCCGGAAATATTGGTGATATTTCAACTTTTTCTTTTTTTGGTAATAAGACTATTACAAGCGGAGAAGGCGGAATGGTGATGTGTAATGATGAGAATTTATATTTAAAAATAGAACAACTTAAAAATCAGGGTAATAATAAAGAAATAAGATATTACCATGATATTCTAGGATTTAATTTTAGAATGACAAATATTCAAGCAGCAATAGGATTAGCACAAACTGAACAATTAAAAAAAATATTACAAAAGAAAAAAGAGGTGTTCAGTTATTATTTTGATACTCTAAATCAGTATGTAGAATTTCAAAGACCAATAAATGAAGCGATTGAACCATCTTATTGGATTGTATGTGTTCTTTTTAAAACAGAAAGTCAAAAGCAAAAAATTACTAGAGCTTTTGATCAAAATGGAATAGAATTTCGACCTTTATTTACTCCTGTAGATAAGTTTCCATTTTACGAAAATAATGACAATCTCAAAGTATCAAATAATATCTCTAAGAGAGGTATTTGCTTACCTAGTTTTCCGGAGTTAAGTAAGAATGAGTTAAATAAAATATGTAATACAATAATAAATAATTTATGAAGAAAGCTTTAATTTCAGGAATAACTGGACAAGATGGCAGTTATTTAGCGGAACAACTTCTTAAAAAGGGATATGAAGTCCATGGTATAATTAGAAGAAATAGTTCTGACTTTAAAGGACATTTGAATATAAAAACAGGGTTTCATAACCCTTATAAAGAAGTGAATCTCCATTATGGTGATGTAACTGATGCAATAAACATTAATAATCTAGTGTCATCGATTCAACCTGACGAAATATACAATCTAGCTGCCCAAAGTCATGTTAGAATTTCTTTTGACATTCCTCAATACACAGCAAGTGTTGATGCATTAGGAACATTAAATTTTCTTGAAGCGATTGTTAAAAATAATTTAATCGAAAAAACTAAATTCTATCAAGCCTCAACAAGCGAGTTATATGGAAAAGTTCAAGAGGTGCCACAAACTGAAACTACACCATTTTATCCAAGAAGTCCATATGCAGTTGCTAAAATGTATTCTTATTGGATAGTTGTAAATTACCGAGAAGCTTATAATATTCATGCTTCAAATGGAATACTTTTTAATCATGAAAGTTTTAGGAGAGGTAATAGCTTTATAACTAAAAAAGTTGTTCTAAATGCTGTAAATATTATCAAAGGAGACTCGGAGAAAATGTTTTTAGGTAATATAAACTCCAAAAGAGATTGGGGTTACGCTCCAGAATATACCGAAGCAATGTGGAAAATGGTTCAACAACAGAAACCTGATGATTTTGTAATCTCTACTGGAGAAACTCACACTATTAGACAATTAATAGAAGAAGTATTCTTTAACTTAAATGAAAAAATAATTTGGAAGGGTGAAGGATTAGATGAAAAAGGAATTTTAGAATCCTCAAATAAAGTTGTTATAGAAATTGACCCATATTATTTTCGTCCTACTGAAGTTAACTTGCTTATAGGTGACAGTTCTAAAGCAAAAAAAATATTAGGATGGGAGGCTAAAACAAAGTTCAAGGGATTGGTAAAAAGGATGGTAAATGATGAATTAGAGCATTATGATAAATAAGAGTGAAATTTTAGTTGTAGTTCCTGCTAGAAGTGGTTCAAAAGGATTGATAGATAAAAATATAAGATTATTTGACAATGAACCGTTGGTAGTAAGAACTATAAAACAAGCAAACGAAATTTTCGAACCTGAACAAGTTTTTTTATCAACAGATTCAAAAAATTATTTAAATATTGTAAAAAAATACACAAATTTTAAATACGATTACATAAGGCCTAAAAATTTATCTGAAGATGATTCTACAAATAAAGATTATTTGTTAGATATTATAGATTATTCCGAGAATGTGCTTCAATTAAAATTTTCTTGGATTTTAATTCTTCAGTGTACTTCTCCTCTAAGAAAAAATAGTCATATAGATAAAGCAATTGAGTCGATTGAAGATGATGTGGACATGATTACCTCAGTACATTTGACTGATTCTAATCCATTTTATTTGCATAGACTTATAAATAATGAAAATAATCTTGTACCATTATTTGATAATAAATATACACGAAGACAAGATTGTCCTCCAGTTTACGAATTAAACGGCTTATTTCACTTGATAAATATTTCATCTTTAAGAAAAAAAAATATTGTAGAATTCAAAAATGTAAAACCTGTTATTATTAATAAAAAATATTCTAGTGACATTGATGACGAATTAGATTTTAGAGTAGCTGAAATGTTATACAATACATTAAATAATGAAAGTGAATAATATTTTATCCTCAGAAAAATTTAAAAACACTTTTATTTATATCGCTTTAAACATTGTAAATAATTCTGTACCTTTTTTCATTCTTCCAATATTAATAATATATCTAAGCCCCAAAGATTTAGGCCTAATAGGAATATTTAATATGGCTTTTAATTTTTTTAAAAATATTATAGGATTAGGATCTTTAGTTCAAATTCAGAAAATGCAATTAACATATTCAAAAGAAAAGTTTTCCCAGCGAATACTGACATCCTATTTAATAGCCTTTTTTGTTTTTTTAATATTATTTTCATTTTTGACAATTATTCCTTCAAATTTATTTGAAGAATTAAAAATCGAAAAACAACTAATCCTCTTTAGCCTTGCTAGTAGTATTTTTTGGTACTATTCAAATCAATCTTTGCAAATAATTCAACAAGATAAAAAAGTAATATTATTTTCTAAAATAATCATTTCAGTAACAATTTTAAATTTTGCAGGAAGCTATCTTTTTTTAATGTTTGACTTTGGATATTATGGCAGGATATTTGGGATTTTTGTAGCTCAAGTATTTTCCGTTTTAATAACTTTTACATTGAACAAAGAAATTATAAAATTTGAAAATATTTTTAAAATTAAAAAAAATGAAATCCTAGAGAACATAAAACAAGGTCTCAGTTTTATTCCTTTTCTGCTCGGGAATTGGTGTAATAAAAATTTTCAAAAATTAGTTATTCTTAGTTTTGTAAATATTGAAACTTTTGGTTTATACTCATTTGGTTTGTCTATCTCAAGAATAGTTTCCATTTCAGTCAGTTCTCTTTCTCAGAGTTTAAAACCATATATAAATGAAGATTTGTTTTCAAAAAAAAAATCAAAAGTACTAAAGAGTGGAATTATTATATTTTTAGCAGGCATATTCTTTTTGATAATATCTATTTATTTTATTGACCTCATTTTGTTAATTTTTGATAAAGAATCAAAATTTTCAGAATTTAAATATTTATATGTTATTTTAATGTTCGTTGCATTTTTGGAATCCATAACACTATATTTTAAAAATATTTTTATTTTTTTTGGCAGAAAGAAATACCTTAATTATCAGGTCTTTTCATATATCTTATTATTACTCTTCTATTCAATTTATGGACCTAAAGATATATATATATTTATGATTTTTATATCTATCTATTTCGTCATACTTATCCTCTTTTTTGCCTACCTAATAATAATTAAAATGCCAAAATGGAATTACGAGAACAAATAAATATTGCCTTAAATTTAAAAAATAAATTAAATTTCAAAAAGGTAAATGCCTTAAATGTAAATTTATACCCTTTAATTAGACTTTCATTTTTTATTCATCTTATTAGAGCTCATTATGTATTTAAGCATACATTTAAAAAAAGGCTTTATGAACTCTTCCTATCTTGTTACTATTATTTTATTTCAAATATTAAAGGGAACAAGTTAAAGCCAAAATTTGATAATTTATTTTTAACCTATTCAACATTCAAGAGAAATAAAGTTAATGATAAGTGGTTCGATCTATATGTAGATTCATTTATTTTGAAAAATAACTTAGAAGATAAATCTGCTATATTAGAAGTTCCTCAAAGAGGTATTTATAAAAATCCAAAAACCTTTCCTTCAAGTTATTTAAATCCATTTCTTCAAGTTAAAGCACGCTTGTATGGTTTTTGGTTGCCTCAAAAAATTAAGAATTTAGATTTTGATACATTGAATATTTATTTTAAGGAATACAAGTATTCAATGTCAGAAAAAAAATTAGGGCGTAAGATCGCTGAACTAAATTATTATAAAAGATATTTTAAAGCAATTTTATTAAGACACGATGTAAAAAAAGTTTATGTGACTTCATTTAGTATGAATTTTAGTATGTCCCTCGTATGGGCTGCAAATGATCTAGGACTTGAGACATTTGAACTACAACACGGTTCAGTCTATGAGAATAGCCCTTATTATACCAATTGGAACATGGATATTAATTATAATTTATTGCCAAAATATTTTTTGGTTTGGGACAATGTTCAAGCCAATTATATTAACTCTACTAACAATAATAATTTTCCGATAGGAATTGATGATGGTAATAGTTTCCTTGAAGTTTTTAAAAATGATATGATAGATTTGACTGAATATGATATTCAGTGGGAATCAATAATTAATAATAATAATAATACCGTATTATTAATTCTTCAGCGTGAAGATATACCCTGTTGGTTATCAGATTTTATTATTTTAAATGATAATATAAATTGGATTTTAAGAACTCATCCTGGCTTAAATAACGATAATTATATATTAAACATGCCGAATATATCATCTATTTTAACTCATAATCACGTTTTTTGTAATGAATTTAAAAATTTTATTCTTTTTTATTTACTTAAAAAAATTAATTGTTTGGTTGCTTGGAAGTCTACAACAATTATTGAAGCAAGTCTTTTTAATAAAAAATCTATTATGCTTACAGATCAAGGTATCGAATATTTCCAATCTTTATTGGATTCAAAAATGTTAGTTATGGCAAATAAATTAGAAACTTTTCAAAAAGCACTTAAAGATATTATATAATGAAAAATATTAAAATTGTTATTCAGGCTCGTATGGGATCTCAAAGGCTTCCTGGAAAAATGCTTCTTCCTATTAACAAAAAGCCAATGTTACTTTTTTTACTAGATAGACTTTCTCAAATTTTTGATAAAGATTCAATTATAGTAGCAACTAGTCTAAAACAAAACGATAGTAAAATATACGATCTATGTCAAGATAATAAATATCAGTGTTTTAGGGGGAGTGAGAAAGATGTTTTTTCTCGATTTAAAGAAATCTCTAAAGTTTATAATGAAATTGACCATATCGTTAGGTTAACTGGAGATAATCCATTTATTAATTTGGATTTAATTCAGAATGTTTTAAGTTTTCACCTATCTAATAATTCTACTTTTACTTCAACAAGAGAAATTTCTGATGAAATTGTCAAAAGATATAGTCCTAAGGGGCAAAGCGTAGATGTTATGTGTGTTAAAGGATTCAATGATATTATTGAATCAGACTTATCTTATTATGATAGGGAACATGTTATACCAATTTTTTATAAAAAATTTCAGTATCATATATTTAAGCCAAAAAACGTTGAAAGATTATTATCATTAAGTATCGACAGCTTTACCGATTATGAAAAAACAAAAAAAATAAAATATTAAGTAATGAAGTTATTATCAATATATGTTTTAAATTATAATTACGGTAAATATTTAAAAGAATGTTTAGATAGTATATTTACTAGTTCAGTTAAATACCAAAAAGATGTTGAGATTGTTTTAATAGATGACTGTAGTTCCGATGAATCTCCAGTAATAATAAATGAATATAAAAATAAACTTGATTTTGTTCATGTAAATAGTTCCAACTTAGGTCTAGTTAAATCATGTAATTTTATTATTGACAAGTTATCGGGTAAATATATTTTAAGAATAGATGCAGATGACTTTATAGAACCAAATTTTATTGAAAATTATCTTTTAGAGATAAAAGATAATTCTCCAGATATAATTTATTCAGATTATAACTTAATTAATAATTCCAGCAAAAAGATTTCAGCTTATTACAAAAGCAATGATTCAAATCATTTAGAGTTTGACAAACCGTTTCATGGAGCATTTACTGCTATTAAAAAAGATTTCCTAAATGAAATAAATAATTACGATGAAGAGTTCACTAGACAAGACGGCTATTATATTTGGATTCAAGCGAAAATAAATAAGAAATTAATTAAACATATAAAAAAGACTTTGTTCAACTACAGACAACATAGGTCTAGTTTAAGTTATGATAAAAGAAACTTGTTAAATACAAGATATGATATCAATAATAAATATTTATCGAAGTTTGTTGATCTTTCATCTATTAAAGTAATTATTCCAATAGAAAACGATCAGTTTTTATCTGAACGTATAGATTTAGTAAATAAATATCAAACACTTCCATTCAACTTTGTTATCTTGATTTCAAAAGAAGCACTTAATAGGTCAGAAAATAAAATTAGTGTGGCTCAAAATATTTTTATAAGAGAAGATGATAATTTAACATACATCGATGATATAAATTTATATATTGAACAAAATCATATTGCAGATTTTTTAATTCTTGAACCAAATTACCCTAGACTAAATTTAAAATCAATTTTAGATGTTCTTTTATTAGCAAAGTATAATGATTATGATATTTGTTTTTCCGCTTTTATAGATACCAACAGTTACCTTTTAAATGAAGGTCTTGCTTTAAAGCCATTCAATCACACGTCTAAAATCCGGTATGAAAGAAATGAATTATATCGAATTGCCGGTGGAATAAAGTATTTTAAAAATCATACAATATTTAATTCTTATAATTTTGACCTTAAACCTGATATAAGAATTGGTCATTCAGAAATTGATGAAATTTCAGCAATCAGAATTCAACACTCAAATAATATTATAAATGAATAACAGAAGAAAATTAATAGCAGAAATTGGAGGCAATCATGAAGGAGATTTTGGTCTTGCTAAAGAAATACTTCATTCATCACTCGAAACTGATGTTGATGTTGTAAAATTTCAAATATACACTGGAGACTCGTTAGTCAATAAAAGTATTTCCGAGCAAAGAAATCAACATTTTAAGAAATTTGAATTATCAATAGATAATTATCTTGAATTAGCCGAAATAACTATATCTAAAGGGAAGGAATTTAATGCTTCTATATGGGATATATCTTTATTTAATGAATTTCATAGATATTTAAATTTTTTCAAAATTGGGTCAGGAGATTTTACAAATATTCATTTACTCAAACAATTATCACAATTTAAGAAACCATTTTATTTGTCAACAGGTTTATGTGACTTCAATGAAGTAAAAAAAGTAGTTTCATATGTTAAGTCTTTGAATAGTTTTTATAAGGAACCCTCTTCTATTTGCCTAATGCAGTGCACTAGTATGTATCCAATAAGAAAAACTGATTCTCATTTGTCTGTATTAAATAACTATAAGAAACTTGATGTAGATATTGGTTATTCTGACCATACTGAGGATAATGATGCTTTAGTGACTGCTTACACATTAGGAGCCAGGAAATTAGAATTTCATTACACCCTTGAAAAATTAAAAACTAATGAATTTAGAGATCATAAAGTTTCATTGGTTAAAAATGAAGTCGATAATTTAATTAATAGAATAAATATAGTTGATGACTTATTAGGTGATTCTAACAAAAAACCAACCCAAATTGAAATTAATTCAGGGCATGTGACTTCATTTAGAAGAGGAGTATTCTTTAATAGAGATATAAAAAAAGGAGAAATAGTTAATGAGAAAGATCTAGTTTTTTTACGTCCTAATAATGGTGTTTCAGCCATAGACTATAGTATACTATTAGGGAAAAAATGTAAGGAATCTATACTCGCGTTAGCTCCATTAAATATTAATTTATTTGAGTAATTTGAATATAGAAAGTTTATTTTTTTACGATAAAAAATTTGAAAATAAATTTATTTTTCGAGAAAAAAGTCTTTGGCCGTATTGTAGACAATACTTTTATAAATATCTTAAAAACTACAAAAAAGACTTTTCCCTTAGCAATCGTAAACTACCCTTAAAGAACATTTTACATGTTATTCGTTCACATTCAAATCTTAAAAAATCAGATACTGTTTACCTTATTTCAAATAGACCTCAGATTTTAGATTTAGTAAATCAATTTCAGAATGCCAATCCAAGTTTAAAACAAGAGAAAGCGATTTATATTTCCCAATTAGGCTTTGATAATCCAACCAATAACTATTTCCTTTATTGTGATTTTCCAAAGTTTATTGCTCGTGGTATATTTTTGTTTTTTAGTTCAAGAGGATTATCAAAAGCAGTTCGACTATCATTAATTGAAGCTAAAATTCAATATTATTACTATAAAATTCTATTCAAAATATTAAAACCTAAGAAAGTATATTTCATAAACTGGTATGACCATTATCCAGCGCTATTATCTTTGTCAAAGGAAGTCATAACTTATGAGATTCAACACGGTATTATTTATAAAAATCATCCTGGTTATAATTACGGAGTGAGCAATTCATCAAAACTGATTATCCCTGACAACTTCATCCTATGGAATGATAATTTTCTTGGTTATATTAATTTAGGTAAAACTATAAATCATGAAATTTTTAATAGAACCCCATTTGATCAAAATAATATTAGAAAATTTAAAAATTGTTTAATTATAATTTCACAACATAGTATTCGAAATGATATTGATAGAGAGATTGAGAAACTTAAAGGGAGTTTTACAGATTATACAAAAGTTGTTTATCGAATTCATCCCAAGGATAGATCTATAATTAGTGATATTAGAAAAAAGTTGATTCACTTCAAGGGAATAATCATAGAATCTCCAGAAGATACACCAATAGAATCATATCTGGACTGCACGAATACATTTGTAGGAGTCTTCTCAACTTTGTTTATGGATTTGATTCTTCAAGGATATAATTGCTTGATATTAGATTTGCCGGAAAAGAATTTTCTTAATGAATTATTAATTAAAAATAATGCAACTCTTTTATGAGTAAGAACTTTATCATTGCTTTAATTTTAATGTTGACGTGGACCTTTAGTTTTAGCTTAGGTAATTTGTTAATTGTTGTTTTTATTCTCAAAGAACAAAATTGGAAGATTGAGGCAAATAGAATTACTGTTATCTTAATCTTAATAAGTATACTCTCACTTATTAATATTTTAATCGGTTTTAATTCAGAAAAACTTTTGAATGACGGAAGTTCTTCTTTACAATTAATTATTCCTTATTTATCACTTTTGCTCGGTGCATATGTAATTGGAAATTATATAAATACTCAAGTCATAAAGTATTTAATATACTTTACTGCTATTGAGTGTATTGTTATTCTGATTCAATATCTAGCTGGTGAGACAGGATTTTGGTATAATTCATATGAAAAAAATGAAATTCACGGGGAACTACTCTATTATTCCAGGCCAAATGGTTTTTCAACTAATAGTAGTGTTGTAGCACAAAAACTACTAATATCTATTTGGTGCTTGATTAGGTCAAAATTCATCTCATGGAAAGACAATAAGGTTATTTTCTGTATTCTTTTAATTGGATTAATCCTTACATTCAATAGAACCGTATTTTTAGCATTAGGTGTTAGTTATTTTCTAGTTTCCGGAGGTTTAAAACTAAAGTATAAAATAGCAGCTTTTTTAGCTTTAATACTTTTGTTGATAGTTTTTATTAACCCAATTAAGAAACAGTTTAATCGTGGATCTGATGATGTCAATATAGAATCATTAACCCGCTATTCGGTATATTATAATGGTATTAATTTCATCGCAGACAATCTGCTTTTCGGAAATCACTCCATTAAATATTTTTATGAAGAAAATGATAGAAAATTTCATTTACATAACAGTTACCTTCAAACGGCAGCATCAAATGGACTTCCAATATTTCTGCTAGTTATGTACATTGTCCTAATACTTAAAAAGAGAAAGAACTTATTTATAGTTCCTATTCTGATTTATTCTTTTCTTCAATTCGGAATTTTATGGGGAATTGGTTTCTTAGATATTGTATTATTTTTTAACAAAAACAAAAAACTATGAAGCAAGCATATTATCAGCTAATTATCATTATTATAAAGTGTATAAAAAAGTCTAACGTAGGTAAGCACAATAGGTTATTGACTACTCATATATACAAATCAGAGATTGGGAATTACAATTATATTGGCCCAGGTGTAATAATAAATAATGCAATAATATCTAATTTTTGCTCAATTGCTGCTTATACTCAAATCGGAGGTATGGAACATGATTTTAATAAGTTATCAACTAGCACTTCTCTAAATCCTGGAAAAAAATCTAATAAAGTTCAAATTGCAGATGATGTTTGGATAGGTGCAGCAGTTTATCTTAAGAACGGAGTAAAAATAGGAAAAGGAGCGGTTATCGGAGCAGGGGCAATTGTTCTAGAAGACATACCTCCTTATGCAATAGCTGTTGGCTCACCAGCTAAAATTATAAAATACAGATTTGATAAAGTCAAAAGAGACATTCACTTTAAGGTAGATTTTAAAAGTAATATTAAAACATTAAATTTAATAAATGAAAATTTTAATTCTAGATGGCGATAATTTCCAAGCGCTAAGATTGTTACGGGACCTAGGTAAGGAACACTCTGTATATATTGGAGGTAAAACAAAGAAAAATACATTATCTTATTATAGTAGGTTTTGTAATGGTTTTGTATACTATCAAGATGATAGTATTAATGAATTTGAAAAGGTCTTGAAATTTATTCAATCTAAACGAATTGATTTAATTATTCCTACTACTGAGAGGAGCTGCGCAATTGTCAATCATTATAGAATTGATATACAAAATTTTGCATTTTGTTCTATTGCAACAAGTTCTATGAGAGATTTGGAGGTCGCATTTGATAAGTCAAAAACCTTTGATTTCTGTCAAAAAAATAATATTAAAACACCTTTAATTGAATTTCAAAACTCTGAAAAAATAAATTCAAAGTTTGTTGTTCTTAAAGCAATAACAAGTAACAAAGTTCTATTCAATGGTAAAATTGTAAAAACAGATGTACCTGAGTATTTTAAAAATGACAAACCTTTATTAAATAACGATAATGATAAATTCTTCCAAGAACATATAAAAGGAAGCTCAGTTGGTTTTTTTGCTGTATGTAATAAAGGAGAAATACTGGATTCGTATACACACAAAAGGATTTTAGATACTAATCCTTCTGGTTCTGGAAGCTGTGTTCGTAAGAGTATTTTATCACCAAATAAAGATTTAATTGAAATTTCCAAAAAAATTATACAAAACCTTAATTGGAATGGACCTATTATGTTAGAATATTTACAAAATAAACAAGGAGATCTATATCTATTAGAAATAAATGGTAGGCTCTGGGGTTCCTATTGTTTAAGTTCTTACTCAGGAATAAACTTTACTAATCTACTTTTAAACTTATATTCTAAAGTTCCAAAAAAAAATATAATTGAAAAGAGTAAAAGAAGAGAGGTCATCGTTACAAATGAAGTATTATTACTTTATAGATGGATAAGGATCTTAAAAGGACCAGACAAGAACAGTTCCGATAAGTTTCCAAAAAGGTTAAAGATAATTTCTGAATTAAAATTTTTATTTGCTAAAAAAGAGATATTTAGCACATTTGATCCTTTACCAATATTAAGATTTTTATGGATAAAATAATTTTACATGCTCATAGTGAATGGTCTCATGATTCTAAAATTACTCTAGAAAATTGGAGAATCTTTATGAAAAAAAAAAGTATCTCAATGGTCTATTTAACAGAACATGAAGAAAGCGGATGGGATCAAAATAAATACGAGAAATTTAAATCAGAATGTATAAAGTATTCGTGTAATAAACACAAAATTATTGCAGGTTTAGAATTAAATATATCTGGTTATCATATACTTGCCCCCAATTTGAAACACTACGATGGTAGACCGTGTGATAAAGAACCTAAGGAAATTAAAAAATGGGTAGAAAAGCAGAGTAGCATTCTTATAGCAGCTCATCCAGATAAGTATCGTGATTTTAATAGCAAAATTCTCACTAATTGCCACGGTATAGAGATCATAAATACAAAACATCAATATAATTGGTTCTTTAGACGTCCAACTTCAAGAACTCAAAATTTAAAATCGCTATTTAATCTCAAACCCTATGTTGGTCAAGATATTCACAGACTGTCACAATATGATTTGAAAGGCACAATGGAATCATTAAGTGGTACCTTAAATGATCTTTATTCAGTACTCTTTTTAAAAAAAGCAAACTGTTTAAATAATTTCCTTATTTGGATTAAAAATCAATGCCTTTTCGTTTATAAATTAATTAAATAAAAATGACTAATAGAGATATATTATTATTTCATGATATTCATACAAAATCAGGATTTCAGAGTAAATCTTCAATAAAGTATAAAATAAAAGCTAAAAAGTTCTATCAATTAATTGGTATCCTAAAAAGAAGTTTAAAAAAAGATCATAGACCTCAACTCACTTTTGATGATGGGGGTAATTCCATTAATCAAAAAGTTTTGAGTGATTTGAAAAATGATTTTCAAATCACTCTATTTATAGCTACAAATTATATCGATAAAAAAGGTTTTTTAAGCTCAAAAGATTTAAAAAAAATATTTGAAATGGGAATCTCAATCGGAAGTCACTCTCACAATCACATTGATATGAGGATATTAAAAAAAGAGGAATTCATAGCAGATTGGGTTAAATCTAAAAGCAACTTAGAAAAGCTTTTAAAAGCCGAGATATCGTCTTGTTCAATACCTTTTGGTAAGTATTATGACTGGCAATTAATAGAGCTTACCAAAATAGGATTTAAATGTATTTTTACAAGTGATAATTATGAATTAAAAATCACCGAAAATATTAAGACAATTTCTAGAATACCTGTAGATTCAAGATTCTACATGTTTGAGTTCTTTTTTCTAAAATTATTTAATGTCAAATACTTAAAATTCCGATTCCATATAGCTAAAACTCTCAAAAGATGGATTTAATTTCAATAGTAACACCAATTAAAAACGGTAGCAAACTTTTTAAATCTACATATGAATCTGTAGTTAATCAACAATACAAAAACTTTGAATGGATCATTGTGGATGATGGTTCAAATTCAACTGAATTAGATGAGATTAAACGTATTATTAATGATTCCAGAATAAAATTTATTTGTAACAATATAAATAATGGACCAGGAGGTGCAAGGAATATAGGTTTGTCATATATTTCTGGAGACTACGTTACTTTTATTGATTCTGATGATTTATGGGACAAAGAGTTTCTTCAAATAACCTTTGAAGCAATTTATAAATCCAAATCTGGATTTGTTTTTACAGGATATCGAAGGTTTATTCTAGATGAAGCAATTTATCTTAAAGATTTTATGCCGAAAAAAATAGTAACAGAAAAAAGTGTACTTCATGGATCAGATATATCATGTTTAACGGCGCTCATAAAAACAAATTTTATAGATCAAACAACAAAGTTTGGAGAGATTCCAGCAAGGAATGATTTAGTCTTTTTCTATAATGTTCTTAAAAAGACAGATGCATTTCCAATCAAAGAAATACTCGCTACATATCGCCTAAAAAAAGTTTCTGTAAGTTCGAATAAATTAAGAGCTTTAAAATATCAATATGTAGTTAATAGAATTTATGCCAAAAAGGGTTTTTTTCTTTCCTTACAGAACTTAGTAAAATGGATGCTATATGGATATAGAAAATATAGAATATAGCTAGATAACTTAAGGATTAACGTAATTTCGCAAAAATACTTGTTTAAAATTCCTTTATATAATTTTAATAATATGATAATAGAGGTATATAAAAAAATATTAGAATCGTTTGATTTATCAATAGTTTCTAAAGATTTAAGATGACCATGGCGTGGTTTCTAGTAATTGATGAAAGTCAAGCTCAATAATTTTCATATCAGTGCTTTAACGGCTTAGACGCAAATACCTTAAAAGTTGGAGGAAAATTGATTCCCAAGATTTTGATTGTAAAATCTAAATCAGGATTATCCTGGTAGTACCATAATAGGAGTGCAGAAATTTGGCAAGTATTTAAAGAATCTGCTGAAGTCATTAGAAGTAATACAGATGTGGAAAATGAGATGAAAGTATGTAATGAAGGATATCAAATTATTTTACAAAAAGGAGAAAGACATCGTTTAATAGGTTTAGATGACAATTGTGTGGTTGCTGAAATCTGGCAACAAACAGACACTATCTGTCCTTCTGATGAAGATTATATTATAAGGGTACAAGACGATTTTGGTAGATAAATAAAGTCTATAGCAGGGGTAAGAAAAAAGGAATCATTGTATCAGGATATTTTAATCCAATACATGAAGGTCATATTGAGTATTTTAACAATGCGAAAGCTTTTCCAGATGAATTGTTTGTGATTGTAAATAACGATTTCCAAAGAGGATTAAAAGGATCAAAAAAATTCAACAAGAGTCTGAACGTGTTTTTATTGTCTCTAATATAAAATCTGTAGATCATTGTGTTTTTTCAATTGATGAAGATAGAACTGTGTGTAAAACAATTGAAATGATTGCTTTAAATTTTGGAAATGATTATGAACTGAGTTTGCCAATGGTGGTGATCAAAATAATAACACCATTCCAGAAAGAACTATCTGCGATCAAATGGGAATTAACTTAGTTGATGGATTGGGTGATAAAATACAGTCTAGTAGTTGGTTGCTGAAAAAATGAACTTTTTTGATTACCTTTAGTTTAGCATCTCATTTTAACACACATGCCATTCGATCCAAAATATCCAAAGAAAGTAGGTGAAAAATCTAAACGAGGTCCAGCTAAAAAATAAGGACCTTCCATCAAAGAAAAGATAGAAATGCGTTAAGAAAAAGTGCTGGATGATTTATTGGTAAACCAAGAAAAGCTCACCAAAACAGAAAAATTAAAAGTTTTTGTAACCCTGTCTAATTATATCTTCCTAAAAACAAAGTCTGTACGAGACAAATTTACGCTAGAAAAATTAAAAGAGAAAAAAGAAGATTTCTTTAATCAAGATCCAGCCATTACCAAGTAATATTTTTCAGGTAAAAAAATAATCAGTTGAATTATAAAGAAATCTTATTTTTTATTGCCAAGTCTCTTACAATTTCTTTGGAAGAAAAAAACAGAGCTGAAATAGAGATCATGCTCAAAACAACGGATGTGGATTGGGACAGCGTTGTAAAAGTGAGTACTGCTCATTATGTGTTTCCTGCATTGTATTGTAATTTGGAGAGATCTAACTTTTTACACTATTTACCAGAAGAGTTAGTTGCCTACATGAAACACATAACCGATTTAAATAGAGACCGAAATACACAAATCCTTGAACAAGCACAAGAACTAAACAGCCTATTATTGGCGAATAACATTAGGCCAATATTTTTAAAAGGAACGGGCAATCTATTAGCAGGAATCTATGATAATATTGCCGAAAGGATGGTGGGGGACATTGATTTTATCTTCTCAAAAGAAGACTATCCAAAAGCCGTACCCATCTTAAGAGCGTTTGGGTATGGGAATGTATCAAAGAATACCTATCATTTTCCTGAGCATAAACATTACAGAAGACTTCAAAAAGAGCATTCAATAGCAGCTATAGAGATTCATAAAGAAC
>Ga0307488_10001328_pt1 | contig 20644 bp, 20 predicted proteins | sample SB02metaG_FD_202248 | JGI IMG/M metagenome (GOLD analysis project Ga0307488, IMG submission 202248) | Sea-ice brine microbial communities from Beaufort Sea near Barrow, Alaska, United States - SB 0.2 | ecosystem: Environmental > Aquatic > Marine > Coastal | place: USA: Alaska | collected... | reverse complement strand
TATGCTGCTCCAGCCACCATTGCACCGAGAACCTTTCTCCGACTTACACCTGCTGGTTTATCCACCATATCCTACTCCAAGTATTCATTGTAATAGCTGCCCTAACTCCAACACCTATCAACCCTTGCCATTATTAACCAGCTGAGAAAAATTAAGAAGTGGCGAATTGATTTTAGTTAGCTCTTAAATTGACACAACGGTAGGTGCATTTGGGCACACACGCACAATTAAAATCAGGCGTAATGAATCTGTCACTCATTCGAAGTACCATCTGCCAAGTTTTAACTTAAAAGTTCCCACCTTGAAAGCTCCAATCTAGAGAGTTACGCTCCTGAGCTCAGAGTCAAAAAGAGTTACATGATCAATAGCTAATTTGTCCGGGATTACATAGCCCAGAATTATAATGTCCTACAATACATAAAGGTGGTCTTCATGAGTCAGTTCGGGTTTTTATTAAACACCGCAGCAACAATAAAGATTGGGTTAAAGGGGATTTCATCTCATGGCCTACTTCAATCTTTTGTTTTCTTAATTATCCTCGCCCTAGCGGCACATAGCTCAGCTCAAACTCCTCGCCCCGCTGACGGCGATACAGGGTTAGAATGCAGCCCCTTTATGAATTCAATGCCTATGAATTTTATTCAAGCAATAGGCTCCCACAACAGCTACAAGTTGGCGATACCAGCACCGGAGCTAGAACTCATCCGTAACTACAGGGCGCAATCTGCAATTACCCTAGATTATTCTCATCTAACACTTACTCAACAGCTAGACCTGGGAATGCGTCAAATTGAGCTAGACATTTTGTATGACCCTGAGGGTGGCCGCTACGCTGACCCGCTTCTCCCAAAACAAACTATAGGATTAAGCGGATCAAAACTTTATGACAATAGCAATATGAAGCAGCCAGGGTTTAAAGTGCTTCACGCACAGGATCTTGACGTTCGATCAAACTGTGACACTTGGATAATTTGCCTCACTGAAATAAAGAACTGGTCAGATAAAAACCCTCTGCACATTCCAATACTTATAATATTTAACGCAAAAACCGGCGGCTCTGCCTATCCCGGCACTACCGATGCGCTGTCTTTTGATAGCAAAGCATTTGATGAATTAGACCAAGAATTACTCAGTGTCTTTCATAAAAAGCAGTTAATTACTCCCGATGACGTCAGAGGTAACTTCCCCACGCTTAAAGAGGCAGTAATAAACAATGGCTGGCCAACCTTGGCAACTGCTAGAGGAAAAGTCTTCTTTGCCCTAGACGAAGGACCCGAAAAGGTGAAAATCTACAGTCGCGGCAATGCTTCGCTGCAGGGCCTGCCTATCTTTGTCAATTCGGTAGACGAGCAAGCCGACCATGCAGCATATTTCACGATGAACAACCCACTTCAAGATAGAGAGCGCATTCGAGCAGCGGTCAAATCCGGATTTATTGTCCGCACCCGCGCTGATGCTAACACCATGGAAGCAAGGACAAATGACAGCTCTCGCCGTGAAGCTGCCTTTTCCTCTGGGGCTCAGTACATCTCGACTGACTACTATCAACCGAGGCTCGAATTTAGTGAATATTCAGTCTCGCTGCCGGGGAAGCAGGTGGCAAGGTGCAACCCGCTTCTTTTTAATCTCGATTGCAGCGCCCGCTAACATTCCTAGCAAGCCACCACTGTTCATTTTTATAACAATGATTTATTGCTGCTTTGAGATATAGTACTATTTCGGTTAGAAACTAGATTCTTGATCCTCCTCATTGGGTGTCTTCAAGTCGCAAAATAGAAAAAATAGCAATAGCAATAGGATTGCCTTTGCAATGGATCTAATCAAGCTATCTTGTGGAGCTAAAATGCCAGTAGACGTGATCATTACTCTCAGCGATGAAGACCTTGAAAAATTTCAGCAAAGTATCGATAAAGGTAGATTAATTGTCGAAGATGAGGTGGCTTCTCGAAAGATTGAAGATGCCGCTTCAAAAATGATCAACGAAACACAAGATCTCGACCTCCCAAGTTTCGTATCTGAAAGACTGCTTAAACTCAGAATACTTCTTAACATGGTCCGTGATGACGAATGGCAACTCACTTCACCGGAAAAGAAAAGCATTCGTGCCGCATTGTATTATTTTGTCGACCCTGAAGATGTCATCCCCGACCATATACCCGTCATAGGTTTCCTAGACGACGCCATGTATGCAGAGATTGTGTTTAAAGAACTGAAATCTGAAATCAAAATGTATCAGGAGTTCTGCCAATTTCGTATCGCCGAAGAAAACCGTCGGAGAGAGAAAGGACAAGACCCACACGTAGCTCGAGAAGACTGGATTGCAGACAAACGTGAAGTTCTTCACGCTAGGATGCGCGAAAGGCGGCTACTAAAAAGCGGTGGTCGCGGCCTGCGTATGCGTTTATTCTAGTAAGCTAATTACAAACTACCTTTTATCTTTCGGAGCTTGCGTATGCGCTTTGCAGTACTAACCTTATCTTTTTGCATTTCCTTTCTTAATGGCACTGCAAGCGCTCAACAAAATCTAGTTCCCATTGACCCTGCACTTGACAGCCGCTTCAAAACTTTAGCCGCTAAGCCTAGAGTTCAGGCAGCGCTTAGCTATATTGAAGGTAACGAGCCTGCTTACATTAGTGAGCAAATCAGACTAACAGAGATCCCTGCCCCACCCTTTAAAGAAGAGAAACGCGCAGCTTACTTTCTCGAACAAATGAAGATGCGAGGATTAAAAGATGCTTATATAGATAGCGAGGGCAACGCGGTAGGCATTCGACCAGGTAACGGCGACGGGCCAACCTTTTTAATTTCAGCGCACTTAGACACGGTTTTCCCGGAAGGCGTCGACACCACTGTAGAGCTTCGAGACGGCCGTTATTATGCACCTGGCATTGGCGATGACACTAGAGGCTTAGCAGCCCTACTGTCAATTATCGATGCCCTTAACAATAGCAATATCGACACAGTCGGCGATATAATTTTTGCCGGTAACGTTGGTGAGGAAGGTCGCGGTGACCTTAGAGGTATTAAGGCGCTATTTCGTGACTTCCCGGAAATAGATGGCTTTGTATCAATTGATGGCGTGAGACTTCGGCGCATAACAACAGGAGGCACCGGCAGCAGACGTTTTGAGTTTCACTTCAAAGGGCCAGGCGGACATTCTTTTGGAGCCTTTGGCCTAGCAAGCGCCATCCATGCAATGGGCCGAGCCATAGCAAAAATAGGCGACATTGAAACTCCCCTATTTCCAAAAACAACTTATACAGTTGGCACCGTCGAAGGCGGCACATCAGTTAACTCTATTGCCGCTGACGCTGTGTTCGCTCTTGATATGCGTTCGAACGACAAAATCGAGCTTGACAAACTCGAGCAGCAAATAAAAGCCGCTGCAATGGAAGCTGTAGAGGAAGAAAATGCCCGCTGGGACAATGGCGAGATCACCGTCGATTTCAATTTAATCGGAGATCGCCCTGTTGGCAAAACTCAGACATCCAGCCCAATTGTTCAGGCTGCCGCTCTTGCCTTCGATGAGATAGGCCTAGAGCTGGACCAATTGAGCATTTCTAGCACTGACTCAAATGTGCCAATGTCTCTAGGCATTCCTGCAATAACAGTTGCCGGTGGAGGTAATGGCGGCGGCGCTCATTCACCAGATGAATGGTTCACACCTACCGATTCACATGAAGGACCACAAACCGCTTTCTTAATCATGCTCGCATTAGTGGGTATTGCTGAAGTCACTGAACCTATGCTAATTGAGCGTGATTAGCATGAGAGTAAAGCGCGAACAACACAGAACAAAGAACCCGATTTCCTATAGCGTTAGCGCGCCGAAACAAGAAGCGTTTGAGTCGCCACTCCAATAGCTCCCTCGGTATCGAAAAGTGTTGCTTGGGACATACCTAAGCCGTTGGATTGCCAGATTGAGATTGCCTGTGATGCGAGCCATTCTGATTGAGGCACCCTGTGTATCGCAATTGTTAGGTCTGGATTGACGAAACTAGCCTCACTAAGGCTTGTGTTCCGGCTAATGCCATTTCCACAATCGGCAAGAGGGCAGAGGCTCTGAAACGGACTTGGTTTTTCTGTCGCTAGGAGTCGCTGAGATCGCATCCAAATTGTCGTTGGCCCTGTCGAGTCATCCTCGCCTGGCGGGTAAGCAACCTCAACAGACTGGGCGAAGGTCAATTTATCGTGGTTTACTAGCAAAGATGGAAAACTACCTGGGATTGCATCGTCAAAGTTAGGCCCTGCTATGACGGCACTAGGCAATTCTTTTGAAACCTGTGTTTTAAGATGAACACTAGTCGCATTGATACACGCCCTGCCCTCCATATCACTTAGAACCACTGCACAGGTTGTCATCATCCTCCCTTTCTTGACAATTCTTGCAACTATCCTAAAGCCCGCAAGAGGGATGGGCCTGACCATATCAAGAGTTAGTCTGACCAATTGCTTGTCTTGAACTAGGCTCTCTGCAGCTCTGGCGACTAGCCCAGACGGCGGTCCTGCATGACAAGCATCCTCAGACCAAGGGCCTCTAGCACTATCGTTACCGACAAATTCGTTGGTCTTTAATTCTCTAAAAAATGCAGCCATTATTTTCAACTCACCTCTATTTAATTTTCACTAACCCAAATGATACTACAAAAAGATTTAAAACAGACCCAGACCTTCTCAGCACAAGGCTGTCACCTATTGCGCGTCCTTTCTCCCCCGACCGAAAATTAATTGGATATTATTTATAGTCTTTGTAAAAAGACTCTAGACTGAAACCGTTAAATACTTTCTCGCGATAACCGCGACGACAGTTTCTAAACTCATCGTAGTTTTTATACCGAAGAGTATGTAAAAAATATTTAAATACGGTCAAGCTGCGGGAGACAGGGTCTCTTGGCCAGTGCTTAGGATCTTAACTAAATCATAGTCTTCACTAATGCTCGTTATAACTAACCACTGCGCACCGGGTGCTGCTGTGGTCAGAGCATCGGTATTCGCGTCTACCATGTCTCTCAATAGCACTAGGTAGACGCCAGCATTTTTGATGATTGTTCGGCACCCTCAAGCCTGAGCTCACTCAGGTTTTCATTTAAGCAGGCAATAGAATTAGGAAGATCCGTAACTGTCATCTGTTTTGATCCAAGATCTTTGGCGCTATGAATCGTTTGGATAGCGAATCGTAGTCTCATGCTGAGTGAGCTTAATATACCGCTAATGAACGAGCAAACCGCAACCCTCGGTCCGTCGATCGTGTTAGGAGCACTAAACTCTATGTCAGCGCTATCAAATTGCATCAAGCCAAAAGCGATCCCTAGGAAAGTACCTCACATGCCAAAACTAGTTAAAATCGAAGGTGCGCTCTTCACCGTCTGTAGCGCATAAATCGAACCATGAAAATAGCCAACTAGGGCAAGGGTAACGTGGAATAGTACTCAAGTGAGCATACCTAAATTTGCTAAACTATCCATAGGGGCCCAATTCTATTTCTGAGTTATAACTGCCCACATCATCATGTTAAAGCCCGACAGGCGTGGTTTCGCGATTTCAAATGGAGGGTCATTAACTTGTTAATGTTGTTATTAGTTTTTCTAATGTAGGTGCTGATTTTGGCACCCCTTTTCCATGACTGAGGGAAAATCGTTGCAATCACCATAGGATCAGTGTCGATACGAGGGAAAGATCAAAATAGTATTATTAGAATATTACAGGATTCGCGATAGTGAGATTAAACAAGCTTATCTACTGCAATGTTGACAGCACACTCCAGAACAAGCCAAACTAATACTCTTGACCTTATTTTATAAAATTGGCTACTTGAGCGGATTCGACAGCGCCTAAAATTACAATCTCTCCTGAGGATTAAGTCCTGTACACACTAGCAAGAATTGAAGAAACTTGGATTAGCACTCTGTTAAGAGAGTCAGGCTTTGCCTTTTTTACGTCATTAAGTATTCACTCATTGGCCATGGCGTTGGTAGTAGGTATAAACGTAGCTGTCAGCTTACGATTGTTAACCACTAATTCACCAACAACGCTGCCGGGTTTCGACAAGCTATATCCATTGCATTGGCTGGGCGCTGGTTTCATTTTTATATCAGGTGTCGCTTTGTTACTGGCCTACCCAGCCAAGGCACTCACCAATCCTGTATTTTATTTGAAGTTTGCTTCATTAGTAACCGCACTAACAATAGCCTTTAAGATTCAAAAGCGATTACAAAGGGACAGCTCCAAAATAAAACACTCCCCATCCACAAAAAGTCTCGCTGCCTGTGCTCTTCTTTTATGGATAGTAACAATTTTTACTGGCCGTTTTTTAGCCTATACGAACAGCGTTTTGCTGGCCTCTAGATTTTATTGAGAGACACTATTGTGATTGATTTTCTGGGTGGCTTTTCTCAATTTACCGGCATCTACGGCTTCATGAACTCAATGTGGGGATGGCCGGTAATCGAATCTTTGCATTTTATCGGTTTGTGCTTACTTTTGGGTACCATAGGTGTTTTTGACCTAAGAATGCTTGGCTTGGCAAAACAAATTCCTTACCGGTACTTGCACAAACTAGTGCCATTCGGTGTCGCTGGCTATTTAATCAACGTAGCAACAGGCATCATGTTTCTTACAAGCGCACCGGATCAGTACGTGTACAATCCTGCGTTCCAAACCAAAATGCTCTTCATGTTACTGGCCGGTATCAACATGCTCAGCTTTTACGGCTTTTGCAATCAGCACGTGCAAAATGCTGGGATAGCTCCTCTTCCAAAACGAATAAAACTAGTAGCCGGTATATCCTTAATAGCATGGTCCGCCATAATAGTTTGTGGGCGACTAATTACTTATTTTCGCCCTCCTTATCACTGGTGTCTTTGGTGCTATTGAAAAAAAAACTGCTAGCTCCTTGTTCTGACAAGCAAACTTTTGTTTTTGCCGAACCCAAGGCACTTCAAAAGGCGGCTTATACGATACTGCTGGTCAGCCCAATTGCACATGTTATGTTGATGGGAATGCGTTTTCTAAGATTGACCAAATTCTCGACAGCGTGCTGACGATTCTATTAAAACAAAGTTGAATTGTCGTAACGACTCCATTAATCTGAGCTCGCTTCTTATTTGTTGGATTACACTTTTAAAATGCTGCTTAGAAAAGATTTTTCACTTGGTATATTCCGCATCCGGATCAACTGGTTCATCGCAGCATGTGCGCTGATGACCGCGTTTTCATTCGGATCCTTGGGTCTTTGGCAACTCGACCGCGCTGCCGAAAAGGTTGATGCTCAAAGTGCCTTGGAAGATAAGCTTTCAGTCAGCGCGGGCCCAATAGAAGCAATCCCAGCAGGTCATTTACACGCCGCCAATCCAGAAATGCAAAATCGCCATGTTTCACTTACCGGTGAATATCTTAACGAGCGCACAATTCTTATATCTGCAGAGTTTTTTGACAGCCAGATCGGCTACGGCGTAGTAACGCCGTTACGTCTTAGCAGCAATAATCAGTTGGTATTGGTTCACAGAGGATGGACAACAGGAATCTTGCCACCCAACACCGATCCAGATATCCGCCCTTTCGAGGGTCCGGTTACTGTCACAGCACAAATTTTCGTACCCGACGGCAATAATAGGGTCATTTCATCGACCATCGACGCCAATCAGTGGCCTCTGCGCATACGGTCATTAGAAATTGGTGTAATGGAAGAAATATTGGGAGAACCCCTGTTTCCCTTCGAAGTTCGACTCACAGATGACCAAGCTGGCACTTTAGTGCGGCACTGGTCGGCTGTAAATGTAAATGTAAATCAAAACCTATCGTACTCTCTGCAATGGTTTAGCCTAGCACTACTGGTTCTTTTCGCCTCTGTCCTAGCAAGCAGCAACCTTTGGCCTATTTTAAAAGGCACTGAATAACCCCCCCTAAAGATCACTGAAGATAACTGAAGATAACTGAAGATAACTGAAGATTATTGCGATTTTAGCTTTAAAGAAATCGGTTATCTGAAGGTTTTTTTGAAAATCTAACCAGGCCCTAGGAAGCTAATCAGAGCTTTGTCTCTGAGACCATGTATCTTGGCGCATTAGCCTTATATCAGCGTTCAAAAGCATACCCAAAAGTGCTAAAGTTGATAAAGTTTATAAATGTTGTTCATGAACAAAATCGAATTCAAATATAGCAACAAGGAGAAGCGTAAATATGCGCATTGTTTCTGGAAAATTCCTAATTAGCAGCGCTCTGTTAGGCGCGACCTGGCTTTTAGCAAGCTCAGTGTCAGCCCAATCAGCAGAAGTCACATTTCATAAAGATATAGAGCCGATTTTGCAGCGTAGCTGTCAAAACTGCCATCGAGACGGCGGTGCAGGCCCCATGCCTTTGGTAACCTATGACCAGGTTGCACCCTATGCCGGATTGATAGAATACAAAACAGGCCTTCGCGATCGCGCTGGCGCCATGCCACCTTGGTATATGGAAAAAAATATTGGTATTCAGTCCTACAAAGACGACCCCTCTTTAAGTGACGAAGAAATTGCAGCAATCTCTAGCTGGGCCCGCTCTGGCACGCCTAAGGGAGACGAGGCAGATGCGCCTGAGTCCTTGGTTTTCGATGACAGCGTTAAATGGCAAGCTGGCGCACCAGACTTGGTAGTGGTAATGAATGACGTCACTAAGCTATCTGGCACTCCAGACTGGTGGGGCGAGATTGATTACCGCCCAACAGGCCTAACTGAAGATCGCTATGTGAAGTCAGTAGAAGTCGTCGAAGTGAATGATGTCGACAACCAAGCAGGAACAGGAAGCGAGACTGTTGGCGGGCGCTACATTTTTCACCATATGATCTGGGGCACAGCGCAGCTTGACGAGAACGGTGAACGTCCAGCAGGACAAATCTCTTTGCCTTGGCCAGTTCATGAAGTTGGCCGAAACGCTGACATTTTTGACGAAGACGCTGGCCGCTTGCTGAAAGCAGGATCTTGGATTGTGTCCGACTCAGTCCACCTTCACTCCAATGGCCGTGACACTACCGGCCATTTAGAGGTTGGATTTACGTTCCACGAGGACGGTTATCAACCGAAATACCAAAATGCGTTCATCGGTTTAGGTAACGGCAGCGATATCAGTATTCAGGGCAATCAGAAAGATCAGGAATTGCATGCTTATACCGTGCTGACTCAGCACACAAAGGTAATCACCTTTGAACCACATTTGCACGCCCCTGGCGAGCGCATGTGTTTAGAGGCTATTTGGGGATACACAATTGAAACCCTATCTTGCGTAGGTTACGACCACAATTGGGTACGCGGCTACCCTTATTCAGATGATGCAGCACCTTTGCTGCCTAAAGGCACTATCTTGCACATCACCGGCTATATGAACAACACCAGCAGTAATCCCAATGTGCCAGATCCACGTAACTGGCAGGGCTCTGGTAACCGCTCAGTAACCAATATGTTTATCGATCTTGGTATTCGCGTCACCATGACAGACGAGCAGTTTCAGGAAGCTATGGAAGAACGTCGACAAAATCTAAATCTTGGTCCTAACGACCATGTTATAGGCTGCCCATTATGTTTGGCGCCTCTGGTTGCACCTGTTGCTGGAAAAAGTGATAGCGACGACACCAGCAATGATATTGCCTCAAGAAATTAGAGTCAGAAATGTCCAATATAGCTGAGTATGTCGCCAAGATTGTAGTTAGAGCTTTAACTACGACGTTTCCAGTGGTCTTGGCGTCAGTCGCTTTTTTATTGGTTACCCCGCTAAGTGTAAACGCTGAAACCTACCAAACAGGGCAGCATGTGGAGCCAGCCTACGAAGGCTGGCGACCTAACCCAGATGGCAGCTTTAGCTTTATGTTTGGCTACATGAACGAGAATTGGCTTGAAGAACCCAACGTAGCTGTTGGCGAAAAAAACTTCTTCTCACCTGGTGAAGCTGACCGTGACCAGCCCACTCATTTCCTACCTCGCCGAAACCGCTTCACTTTCGAAGTCGTGGTACCGCCTGACTGGGGTGGACGTGAATTGGTCTGGACCCTCAACGTTAATGGCGTAGAGCGCAAAGCCTATGCCACGCTGGCACCGGACTACCAAGTTGACAACATAGTCATAGCCTCAGAGACTGGTTCATTAGGTGCAGGCACTAGCAGCCCTGAATCAAGAGCAAATCTGCCACCTATAGTTACTGTCCAAGGTGATTCTATTCGCACAGCGCGGGTCGGGGAGCCATTAAAACTCGTAACACAGGTTTTAGATGACGGCTTGCCGAAACCCAAGCGTAAATCCACTATCTCGGAACGGTCTTTGAAAGCTCGAATGATGAGACCACCTACCCGCATTACAGTGAATAAAGTAAATGGATTATTTCTGTCTTGGAATGTGTACCGAGGTGAAGGCAGGGTTACATTTGACCCGCCGCTCCCAAAACCTTGGGAAGACACAAGGACCTCAGCGAACTCGCCATGGGGATCGCTATGGTTGCCGCCAGAAGTGCCCGAAGACGGCCTGTATGACGTTAGTGCGACCTTTGACGAACCTGGGACCTATGTCTTATGGGGTAGAGCCGACGATGGAGGCCTTTATCATGACGGCTACATCACCGTGATTGTTACCGAGTAGCTCATGCTTCTCATTATAGGCGACATAAAAAAGGGGCTTAGCCCCTTTTTACTGCCCTCGTTCTACTGGAAGAATACAACTAACTAACTGCATTCGAGAGCTAATTAATACTACTTGGCTCACGGTTTAATTGAATCGTAAACGGGGGGTCGAATCTTGGAGGGTCCTTACCCAAAATAATTTCAGTGGCAGGTGGCTTAACATAGCGAATAGTTGGATCTCCATAGCGCTGCTGAAGTAATAACTCATCTGCTGCTCTGGTAAAGGATGGGCGCTGAGCATCTTGGCCAAAAGAAAAACTAAAGCTACCGCGCACTAATCTGTCACTGGCTGACAGCACTGCCCAATCTGCCGTGTAATAAGTGGCCTCAGATAAAACGGGTAACTCTAAGACATAGTGAGTGTCCAGAATCGGGACATAACGGAATTGAATATCCACCCAATCCCTGCTTTCGTCTCTCAAGGTAAATTTGACCAGCCTGGCCAACCTAGGAAAATCCAGACTAATCAGCGTTGGAGCCAATAACAAAACATCGTCATCTTTAGGCGAGGTTTCTGTTTTTTCTACAAATCCTGTACTATCCGGACTCGTCTGATAGTCAGACAACACCGGTGCTTGGGCAAGCACGGAAGCCGAGAAAAACACCACCATACTCAAATGAAATGTCAGAAAATATCTATGTTGCACGGTTGTATTGCTCATATCGGCGGCTTTCAAACGAAATAACTAAAAACAGCCACTCTCCAAATTAGGCTACAAAGTCTAGCATAAACTTCTGTTTTTATAGACTCAACAGATAGGAAAACTAGCTCGTTATGTCAGATTCAAATTTACAAGAAATTCTCACCGCGCTCAATGAAAATGAAGACAACACAGCAAATTTCGGCGAATCCTGGTCTCAGGGCCGCTCTGCTTTTGGCGGTCTTGCTGCATCTTTTGCAACAAACGGCATGGCAAAGCTGCTGACCTCAGCGCAGCCATTAAAATCACTAATGGTTTCCTTTATTGGCCCCTTGCCACCTGGAGATGCGAGCGTTAATGCAACAATATTGCGCCAGGGGAGGAACGTTACTCAAATGAGTGCTGACGTGAGTAGCGACGGCAAATTATGTCTCCAAGCAATGGGGGTTTTTGGAAATCCAAGACCGAGCATTTCAGTACCACCAATTTACGAATTCGACCCAGTAAGTAGAGAAAAAGGCTTGCCATTCGCCGCTGCCCATAAAAAAATGCCGCCCTTTCTCCAGTTTTTTGAAGGTTATTGGGTTAGTGAGGGACTGCCCTTCTCAGGCAACCTGACAAGGCATTTGAACATGTGGGTTAGACACAAGGCGGATATGTCAGAACACCCAATTGAAAAAATAGTGGTCATCGCTGATATGCCGCCACCGCTTATTCTGTCTCATTTTAAGGTGCCACCGGTGCCTTCCAGCTCACTTACCTGGTCCTTGGAGTTCGTCATTCCACCCGAGGAGATAGACTCTGAGTGGTTCTATCTGGAGTTTTTAATCGAGTCAGCGGCAAACGGTTATACCCAGCAATCTGGAAGGATTTTTACTGAGGACGGCCAACTATGCGCCTTGTCTCGGCAGTGCATGGTCTATTTTGGCTAATGCGCCACTAAACAACGATTACGACGAAGCCCGCGTGAGGCTATAAGGCGAAGTTGAAGTGGGCGAGACGAAATTTCAAATTTAATCGCTCACTTGGCGGCTACATTTGATAAACTTAAATCATGATGATACTAATTTATAAGTTACTAAAATTACTCGGCATCACCATATTGCTTAGTTTCGGATGCTTCCAACTTGCATTGGCACAGCATAGTCACGGGATTTTAACCCCAGGGGTTACGTTTCCAAAAGATGACTCAGTACTTAAAGTTTCACCGCAAATGATAACGATGAGTTTTAGAGTCGACGTAAAACTTTTAAAGCTAGCTCTTTATACCGATCAAGGCGATTGGATCAACATCGGCTTTCAATATGACCCTTCCCGCCTTAGTCACAGTTTCGTTTATCCCATCCAGTCTGAACTGCCGACTGCTGAATTCTACGTTGCTAGATGGTCTGTAACCGATGATGAGAGACGATTGTTAAATGGAGCATTTACCTTCGCCTTTGGCCCAGAAGCGATTCCACCCTCTGAAATAATCGAGGGCAGAATAAGTAACAAGGTAGAAGTACTTCCCAGTACAGGCTCCTATAGAATAGGCTCAGAGCAATAGCTCTATTTAAATTTATAACCTTTCGATGCAAGAAACTCTTTCATATGCGGACGAGCCTTTCCAGACAATAAACCAGAGACTTGTTCAGTCCAGCTAATACCATGCCCTCCCCCAGTTCGAGTTCGATAATATTCGCGAATTTCCTCGTCATATTCTGAGATTGAGTCTCTGTCCCCTTCCTCATTATAGACTTCTTGTTTCATAATAACCGAAACGGGAAGACGAGGTTTTACTTCAGGGTCTTGATCTGGGTACCCCAAACAAAGACCAAATACTGGGTATACACCATCCGGTAGTTCGAGCAGCTCTGAAACAAGAGCAGGATCATTCCGTATGCCGCCAATATAACAAATTCCTAAACCAACAGATTCTGCGGCAGTAACTAGGCTTTGCGCCATTAATGCAACGTCGACCGTAGCAATAATAAAGTGCTCTGTGTAATCACCTTCGAATGCTTTTTCATACTCACGGCAAAAATTACCCGGACGTTTTAAATCTGCACAAAATACAAGGAACTCAGCAGCAGTTTCCACGTATTTTTGATTTCCTGCCAACGTTGCAATTTTTTCACGAGTCTCTTTTTTGCTAACTCTGATGATGGTTGAACCTTGAAGAAAACTTGAAGTCGCAGCAGCTTGTCCGGCAAGCACCAATTCATTTAGCAATTCCGGCTCAATCGCTTTATCAGTAAATTTTCGAATACTACGGTGGGATTTCAGTAAATCTATAACAGAACTCATTAATTGCTTCCTCGTGGGTTAGCTAAATTTTTAGACTCAAATTATCAAGGAAAGCTGGAACCACCTCATTTGCTAGTGTGGTTTCTGCATTAAACATTAAAATGACCCCTATGTTGGCCTCCGGTACGAAAACCATTTCCGAACGGTAACCTCTAACACCTCCACCATGGTGGACGGCGCGTATGCCTTGGTAATCAAAAACCCGCCAACCTGTGGCGTAATATGCTTTTTCAAGACCTTGCCAGCGGTTAAAATAATTTCCCCTTGGCGTCGATATAATTGGCGTGTGTAGTTCACTTAAAAATTGCAAAGGCAGCACTTCCGGAAAGGCTCCCAAGTTAGCTCTTAGCCATAAAGTCATATCAAAAATACTGGCATTGACACCGGATGCAGGCGCCACCGAGTAATAGGCCGGGTTAGTGGTGGTTGCTCGCCAGCCTTCCCTAACTTTTCTATGCGGTGCCGTCGAACGAGGATTGGTTTTGTAAGGATCTAGTCCAACAGAAGCGGTAACCATGCCTAGCGGCTTAAACAGGTGCTCCTCAAGATACTTCTCATAACTGACACCGGTGCTGCGCTCCACCACTTCAGCGGTCAAAGAAAACACTACATTCTGATAGCCATAGCAATCACCCGGCTGGCAAACTGTTGGTATCTTATTGAATCTTGATTTTATTTTGCTGTAAGGCACGCCATCATCGAGCATATTGGAATAACTGTGAGGCATAAGCCCCGTTGAATGACTGACAATATGCTTGAGAGTGATGCCATGGGAACTTGCTCGAGTACCAAGATTCATATTAGGAAACATGTCGCTCATCAATGTATCCCATGACACCAAATCCTCTTCTACCAATAGCGCTGCCGCAGTGCCTGCAAAAGTTTTTGACATTGATGCAATTCTAAAAATTGAATCTGAGCTGACCGGTTCAATCTCACCTACTTTTTTAACACCCCAAGTCTTTAGATGGGATATCCCTTCACGGGAAACAATTGCCATCGCAACACCAGGGATTTCAATTTCATTCGAAGCTTCCTCAATCCATTGGATGAATTTACTCATGTCATAGTTGTAAGACTGCTGCTCAGGAGTAGTCGCTATTTCATTTGCGAAAACAGATGAGGCCAAGAGCAAATACAATATAGAACTGGTTACTTTTTTAACTAATAGTTGAACTTGCGGCAAGGGTTACTATCTCTAGAATGTGCGAATCATTGACAGTCGCTTATATGAATAAAATAAACGGATGAAATATGTGGAATAAACAGGCGGAGAGGATAGGTATATAAAAGTGACAAGCAACAGTAAAAATCACAATAAACCAAAACCGCCTACATCACACCATGACAGTGCTTTATTTACAATTCCACTTAAAAACAAAAAAAGCCGACTTAACTATTACTAAGTCGGCCAAACAAGAGCACATTTTAGCGCATTAAACCTTTGAAGGTTCGTAAATTTTTAGAGGACCTTACGCTCGAGGAACAAAAAGCAGCATTTGACGACCTTCTCGCACAACCATCACAGCTGAAAACTGCTCACTGTCTTCGATTGCAGCATGAAAGGAGTCCATGCTCGCCACCGTCTCATGATTAACCTGAACTATGACATCTCCCTCTTGAAGGCCTGCCCGTGCCGCAATGCTGCTAGGTTCTATCTTTTCTACTAGTAAACCACGCTCATCTATTCCTTCCGTAGATGGCGTAACAGATCTCAATCTCATCCCGCTTAAGGTCTGGTTAGCATCAGTCTCTACATCTCTATATGCCAGCTGCCCTTCAGAGCCGACTATGGTGGTCTTTAAGGTTGTTTTTTCACCATTACGGTAAAGCACAAGATCTACTTCCTTACCCTGACGCATTAAACCAACAGTGTTTCGTAGCTCTCTACTGCTATCAATTGGGCGACCATCTATTTCTATGATGATGTCAGACACCTCCACACCGGCCCGCTCAGCAGCGCTATTGGGCAATATACTGGTGACAATAGCCCCTTCGCGAAGATCACCACCCAGAGAAGTTATGATTTCCGGGGTGGCAGTGGCAATGGTTACACCTAGTATTCCCCTGCGCACTTCACCGTCACGCACTAAGTGTTCAATGACTCGGGCAACCATATCAGCAGGAACTGCAAAACCAATGCCATTGCTTCCACCACCGTTACCGCTAATAATTGCTGTATTAATGCCAACTAAGCGACCTTCAAGATCAACCAGCGCACCACCAGAATTACCAAGATTGATAGAAGCATCCGTCTGAATGAAATCTTCGTAATTTTGATTATTCAAACCGGCACGCCCTAGAGCACTGACGATACCTGAAGTTACTGTTTGCCCAATGCCAAATGGATTACCGATAGCGACAACATAATCGCCAACCTGAACAGAATCAATGTCAGCAAGCTTAATATCGACTAGATCATCTCCAGTTATCTGCAGGAGAGCAATATCAGTAGCCTGATCGCTACCAATTAGAGAAGCTTCAATGACGCGCTGGTCCGACAATTGAATAGAGATGTTACTGGCACCCTCGACTACATGATGATTAGTAATAATGTAGCCTTGTTCTGCATCGATAATGACACCTGAACCGGCACCTGTCGCAAGCTGCTGCTGTCGATTTTCAGACATGAGATCTGGCCGGCTCTCTAAAAACCGGCGCACCTCATCAGGAATTTTTTCGCCTCCCAGGGAAAATTGAGCACTGGCCGGCACCATTTTTATAACCCGTATATTCACAACTGCCGGTGTCGATTTCTCAAGCATAGAGGCAAGTGAGGGTAACCCCGCCTGCATAGCTTCTTTACTAATCCCATATGAGAAATCAGCTATAAACACTGTAAATAGTAGAATAAATAGCCCGCCGATTCTTTTAACCGAAGTCACCTGCTTGGTCCAATTCATAGTCATTCTCCGTCAGTTATTCTGGCACTCATTACTCCCGAAATAGGAAACTTGAACATAAGTGTATCTGGAGTAAAATCTATCGCTAGGCGGGGTTAAAAACCTGAAATTAAGGTGTACAAACTATCCAGAAAATATCCAAATAACTTTGACGAATAATATTTGATGGCGAATATTGTCCAGCATGGTTAGTGTTAGGAAATCAGAGACTTTTACCGTTTTTAATCGTCTAATTTTTAATAGGCATTCGGTTAAAACTGTCAGCAGCTGTAAACCGGTCATAAACAAAGAAGGTATGCTGGCGTTATGAAAGAAAGTAACTTATTGCTACATAACGATATATGGGCATTTTAAATGGATTCTACAGCTACAACCAGAACCACGCAGCGCGATTCAAGAACATTATCACCGTATCTATCGCAACCCTTTGTGTTGGAAGATTGGCTGGTGATTCCGGAGCTCAATAAACTTCAAAACCAGCTAACTAATCAAAGACGTTCTATCGAGCCTAGATTAATGCAGCTTTTGTGTTTTCTGGCAGCCAACGAATCCATCGTGCTCGGTCGAGATTCTTTAGTAGAACAGCTTTGGCCTAACGTCATAGTCAATGAGAATTCGCTGACCCGTGCAGTCTCAGAGCTACGTAAACAACTACGCGATGGCTGCCGTAAAGACGTGATAGAGACCATACCCAAACGCGGCTACCGCCTAGCCTGCAAGATAAAAAGCACTCAGGGACACTCAGGCACGCACAGAATAATCGTGACACCACCTAAGCCGTTTCACTCAGCATTTCCTTGGCCAGCCTTATGTGAGCTCATTTCATTGGCTCAGGCGCCGAAAGCTGCCCTCGTAGCGATAACTCTGGCCGCGCTGCTAGGTGCATCAGTATCTCTTAATCTAGCAGTCAATCAGGTCAGCAATTCAGTAAGCAGGCCAGATAGCTTAATAACAATTCCCACAGGTCTCAAAGATGAAATTCTTATTAAAGAGCCAAGCTACCTAGGCGGCCAACTTGCTCTTAGCTCAATTGATAAACTGAAAATCAGCACCTTATCAGCCACCAGACCGGTCCTGTCTCATGACGGTAGCAGCTACGCCTATCTTCGCTATGACCAAAAAGGTTCGACAATTTTTGTGGGCACATTAAACGGCTCGAGCAACCCTCGCGCGCTATATCATACCCCTGAGAAATTAATAAATTTGACATGGTCACCAATAGGCCAATCCCTTCTTTTTAGTAAAGAAATGAAGTTGACTAAAGCGGCGTTATTTTCGAGCAATCAAGCGGAATCACGGATAATGATTCTTGATGTCGCATCTGGCAGACTAAAAAGGCTTGTAGAAGAGAGCTTACCTAAAAATAACCACATGATGACGAAAGCTGCTTGACCTAAGAGGCGCTGCAACAAATCAAAAGTGTTAGCGCAGCTGTAAAAACTCAAACTCGAAAAAGAAGCCTGATGCAGCCGCATGTTAATGTTCCATCTGCATAGGGCCAATTATCGTTGAAAAATAGGCGGTCACAAGCAAAATCAATAATGCCACAATACCTTCGAACTCCACTGATCGCCGAAACTCTGCAGCGCCTTGCAGACTGTTCAATTTCGGAACTAATCTAAGTTTATTGAATGCCGCAATTGCCATAATAAGTATCACTAGAAATAATTTTACGACGATACTCTGCCCATAAGCTGTGTTGAAAAGTTCAGTCCAAGAGTCTAACAGCTCCCAGAGCAATACCCCCCCAGCCCCCATTAACAAGAGTATTACTAAGATCACATGCCGCCCAAAACTTTCTAACTTGAGTTGAACGAAATCAGTGTCAGGTAGCCCTGCCAGCAAATATAAAGGGACCAAAATCCCAACCCAAAAGCCAAAAGCCAAAACATGGATCGCGATAGCAAGTTGTGAAACCGTGCTTAAGACTGAGACATGACCAACCAGCCTAAAGCTCAGAGCCAATCCCATTAGGGCAAAACAGTAAGCTGTGAATAACCGACGGTAAAATATTGGTTTAGGTGGTCGCTTGAGCTTTTGGATTCTAAAAAAGACAAATATACTCACCAAAAATGCGAGGCCGAATCCAAGCAAGCGGTACAGGGTCACATCCCCCAATTTAGTATCCAAAAGCATTCTAGACATCGACAGGTCAAGCATTCCCGTCAGGCCTTGATCATTAATCTGGCCCACTTGAGATAAGAAACCAAGCCCGGCGCCTTGAAACCCCAAAAATGCCCCTAGACCGCAATAAATAATAATAGCATTTGTGGTTCTTCGGCTCCCATCTGAATACAGCACCAAAAATAGACTTCCACCGGCAATGCTCGCAAGGCCTAAATAGACGCAAAGTTTACAAATTAGGTTGAGTATTTCCCAAGAGCTTGGGATGAGGAATGTGTCCATGCTTAAACTAAACAAGCCCGGCATTAGCGCCAGGCTCACAGGCTAAGAATTCGACTTTAAGGCGCAACAGAAGCGGTACTTGTAGGGTCAACTTCGAATTCAAAAGAATCTGTCAGAGTATGACCATCAGCACCGATGGCAGCCCAGTTAACGGTGAATTTCCCAGGGTGCATACCAGGGGTCCCAAAGGTATAGCTCGCTTGGGCGTTAGCATTGGGCTCAAATGAAGTAGGCATTTCATGACCAGCCCCCATTAATTCAAGCTTAATTAATCTAACGTCGGCTGAGAATGTCAGGTTAATTTCAGTTGGCGCGCTCTTAATTATCGCTCCATTTTCAGGTGTGGTTTCTATCAAACCAGTGTGAGCGTTAGCTACCAGCTGAAAAACGAGTGCAGTAACGAGGCAAACCAGAGATTTCACTAAAGTATTAATTCTCATATCAAGTATCCCATATTGAATTCATTGCTTAGTATCTCACGACGGAGTAGCCGTAATGGACTAAAAATTTGCGACAAATTGTCGCGGACGGTCGAACCGCCACTACGGTTTCTTACTTTGCCAAACATGAGTTAAAGGAGACATATTAATCTCCTCAAAGACCGTACCAAATCTTGCCTGCAGCACCATTAGAAGTGCTTGTGCCACATCTTTTGCTTCAATTGCGTTTTCTGGCTGCACACCAGGCTCAAAATGTAAGTCATTGAAAAAGGAGGTACGAACCGCTCCCGGGTTCAATAGCGTAACTCTCACTCCTGATTTTCCGCACTCATCTCTAAGGGCTTGTGAAAACCCGCGAAGAGCGAACTTACTTGCGCAGTAAATGCTACCTTGTCGCGCCCCCTTTAGCGCCGCCTCAGAACCAGTGTACACGATATCACTGACTGTCTCTTGCTTCTTAAGCCTTGGCAATAAGCACTTAGTAAGGATCGCGTGGCTTAAAAAATTAGTATCCATAACCAACTTTAAGTCCGCTATCGATAGTTGTTCCAAGAATCCCATTTTACCAATTCCAACATTGCTCACCAGAGCCTTAATAGGACCTTCTATACCTTTAGACAGCTCGCCGATCTCCGAGGACAGCTTATCGACATCCGCAAGGTCAATTTGGGTAAAACTAAAATTGGTTTTATCGCCGAATTCGCTAAGCGCCCCCGACTCATTTTTATCAATACCAAACACCGAATATCCCGACGCTAATAACTTTGTCGTCATCGCTCGGCCAATACCTGAAGCACAGCCGGTGATGATGACTGCCCCTTCGCTTGCTTTACTCATGATATGGTCACCTAATGGTGCAGGTACTTATTGATCTGCCTGCCTATCTATTTAAAAAGCTCTCTATTTGGAGAAATATCTATGTAGGGAACTATTTATATACAAATATATCAATGACAATGTCAATTAACATGCTAAGAACTGTTGCCAATTAGATCAGTGAATTAGCTAAGGTACATGAGGATTATCAGCCTCTATGGCGCAACCCGGAAGCAATATTGTTAAAACTATGCGCACCGATAGTATTGTGCCGGACTAATAAAATCGCTCAACAAAGTCTCGAGCTTCTCTATAGTTGCCCCTCCTGAGTTATCTCTTAATGATACCTCACCATCTTGCACATTAATCGCTTGAGCATACAAAGCTTCATCAGGGTAAAGCTTCGAAATATTTTTATAAAATTCAGCAGGCATTCGAAACTCTCCTAATGACACTGAATGAATCTTTTCGGCATTCAAACTTGAAAAAACCCATTTAAAAAGAGACTCAAAT
>Ga0307488_10001326_pt1 | contig 20653 bp, 21 predicted proteins | sample SB02metaG_FD_202248 | JGI IMG/M metagenome (GOLD analysis project Ga0307488, IMG submission 202248) | Sea-ice brine microbial communities from Beaufort Sea near Barrow, Alaska, United States - SB 0.2 | ecosystem: Environmental > Aquatic > Marine > Coastal | place: USA: Alaska | collected... | reverse complement strand
TGCACTACGGCAAGCAGCGCGTATGGTATATCGCTGAGTGGTTGGAGAGACCCCACTAATTCAGAGGCATTCGCCATTAAGACGCATTCTGGCTCTGCTAATGGGACAGACCGATTTGTAATAAGAAAGAATGGGTATATTGGCATGGGGACTAGTAGTCCCTCGTCGAAGCTACAAGTCGTGGGAACCCTCACGGCGACGACTAAAAACTTTTTAATCGACAACCCCAAAACTGGAGGTGAGCTGCAATACAGCGTAATCGAAAGCAATGAGCATGGGGTTTGCGTAAGAGGAGAATCGGACCAAGAAGAAGTTCAATTGCCAATCGAATGGGAATGGCTTGTTCATGAGGACAGCGTAACAGTTCAGCTCACATCGGTTGGCCAAGCGCAGAGCTTGTTCGTGCTAGAGCGTAATAACGTTAGTGTTAAAATCGGCGGATTAGCGACCGGTGGCAAATACAGCTACGTAATATACGGAACACGTAAGGATGTAGAACCACTTGAAGTAAATATCTAAAACATTCTATTTAAGAATAGAAATCAATACCTTGATCCAGCGGGTAAAGCTGGTTACCATAAACAAAAAAAACACTATGTCCGCAATTATCCAACTATCCAAACCAGTCTCAAGAGACGCTGTGATTGCAGCACCTGCTAAAGACTTCTCTCAGGCGTATATCATGCACCTTAATGTGAATGCTGAAGACGCAGGTCCGAATGACAGTATCAATATCGTTTATTGTCCCTTTGACAAAGAAAGTGGCGAGCGTCTAATGACGGAACAAAGAGAGATCTCGGTCCCTTTTTGGCAGATCATGGAAGACGTTCCCGAAGCCGCTGCTGCATTTAAAGCCGTCTGCGAGGCGCTACCTGTCTTGATTGCAAAGCAGGAACAAGAGCATGAAAAAATGATTGCGGAGCATCAGAAAATTCTGGCGGAGCAACTTCTTGCAGAAGAACTTCATGCGGCAGAACTTCTTGCAATGGAAATTAGTGCAGAGGATGACACAGCCCCCTAATATTTTTGGATTTAAAATCTTGAAATATATCACTACCCCACATACTTTGAGTGCGCATGAAAACAATTGAATTGACCGACGAAGAAAGATCAGCAGTAATCCAACTTATCGACCTCGCAGTCCAGAACCCAGCAGGGGGTGGACTCAAGGTAGCAGGAGCCGCTAATTATATTGCGAGTAAATTTGCTGACGCTCCAGTTAATCAGGAGCAAGAGCAAGAGCAAGGGCAAGGACCAGATCTGGAGATTCTTGAAGACATTGAAATAGCTCCAGAGTAATGCCTATAACAAGGGACCAGCCTAGCCCTCAGAGGCAAACAGTTTTGACATTCGTATCTCCGAATGTGCAGGACTTATTGTTCTTCGAAACTGTGGACGCTCAAAGGGTCGGCAAGGTTCCTCCCGCTTACGGGACTGCACATCCTGATACGGTAAACTATCCTAACCACATACTAGCGTATGTGCGCCAAGCAGACGCCACCGGACAGCTTTATTTCTACTACTACGTAAATAGTAGATCGTCACAAGACGAATACAACTTTGAGTTTTCCCAATCAAGTTTGGGGCAGACTAAGTTTAATACGGTTGTCAGAACGTATATTGAGTTAAGGTCTAAGTTTACTGAAGACGCTACGGCACATGCCGCCGGAGCAGCTATGCCCGTTGAGCCAGCATCTGCTAACTTTTCAGGTAAGGGTTACGTGTTGATGGGGCGAGAGCAGAAACGAATTGGCGACTCAGAATTGGACGGGGTTTTTGTGGTTGAGCAAAGAGTTTACTTTGACCCGACTGCTATTAAGACACTAGTTTGGGATGATCTCTCCTCCTATCATCTAGCACAAACACTTACTTACCACTATAGGGGGCAGAGTGTTACTTTTCAATACGCGGGTGCTACGCTTACATCGACTATTGAAGCTACAATCGCTGACGGAGGTTCTGCTTATTGGGCTACTAAGGTAACGGATTCAAGCGCTACTTTTGGGACTCGACGGATAGGCTCATATCGAGAAGGCCGACAAGTGTCCTCCGATTGGTTTGAGGTAGCTGAGAAAGAAGTGATAGCGGGCGCAGCTTCTGGGACAAACATTATTACGGTTAACAATTACTCCACTGCGATGGATCACACATTTCCTCCCGTTTTAGAGAGGATTAATATTATAGGGTGGGAGACGCACGATGGGCAGCTAAAAACATACGTAGAGTATGACATGAACCCTGAAGCTTTCAGAGGTTCGTGCACCACAGATGTTTCCATTAGTTGGTCACCCTCACCATTCAATTCTAGTAATGGGGGGAAACCAACAGTTCAGAATTTTCAGCCTCAGTCTTTTTCATTCGGAACTCCTTATGTGAGTATTGACGTGCCGCCATGCTTAATGGACGGGGCGAAGTTGGGGACTGCGTTAAGGGCCACAACAGGGACTTCAGACCCCGTATTTAAATACACGGGTTATATTAAATACCTCCCCACAACGAGCCCAAAATCGATCCCCGCAACTCACGTTGCAAAAGACACCCAAGAGCCAGCTCGCGGTGGGTATCTCAGAACGAAATGGACTGTGCACAAACCCGATTACCCTGAACTATCTTAGTAGGATGAAGCTAAAACTTGTGGCTTCAGGATTTCTAAATTCCATGCGTAATTTTTTTTCGGGTAAATCCGAAGGAGAAGCAGATCAAAGCGTAGATGGGCAAGAAACTTCGAAGCCTCCCGCCGAGTTCACCCCCTCGGCATTGCTTGAAGGGGTAAAAGACTATTACCAAGCCAAACCCTTTATGGCCACCCGTTCAGAACGGATCGCCAATGAAGAGTATCATTATAGGGAGGAGCATGAGCCATATCGTCTAGAGCCTGACGGCGATAAGATTGTGTGTATTTCTAAAGCTTTTTTGTATGAGGTCCACCCACTAACCGCAGAAGTAAAACGGCACCCTTTAACCCCTTTAAGCATAGAGGTTGAGAGCACTTGCGTTGTGTATTCCACGTTTAAGACAGATGATCACGGTCGTATAAAAGTAGAAGAAGGTGCGGACGCATACACGTTAGGTGTTGAGGAGGGTGAAGATTTACCAGAACCAACGCATTTCGAGCTACCAGATGGGGAGGGGGGTGAGGGCGTCGATGGTGAATACTACGTCGCCATCTGCTACATTAAAAACTATAAGTTTTCGAAGTGGCAGGTCTCAGAGCCAGCTAGAGAAGCCAAACTAGCTGGTGGGTTAGAGGGGCAGCGTGGACCCATGTGGTGGGTGTCTGGTTACAACGCCCTAAGGAATATTGGTGGTGGGAATGGGAAAATATACAAGGAATACAAACTCGATGCTGATTTTAAAGACCTCCGCACTTTAGCAGAGAAGGGTCTGGACCGAAATTGTTCTGGGGGTAAGAACATATCGGGGGTCCCCCAAATTAAAGTGACGCAAGCCGCAGAAACGATTGAGATAGGCGGCAATGGTTTTTCAACGTCTTGGAAAGTAGGGGACAAGAAGATGGCGATAGTAGAAGACGGGTTGGTTCGCTGCCTCGAAGACTTACCAGTGCAGGAATTAGAACAGGTAGAAGTAGTTACCGCCCCAACCGCCTCTGGTAACTATGATACTAACGTCTCAGTAGCTGCGTGCCCTACCGAGGAGCAAAAAGGCACTGCTTGGACTGGTGGAGCTACGAATAGTCAAATGATTCAAGGGACGCCGCGCACCAACATGTGGGCTGGTGGTAATGAACTCAATCTTCCGTGGGTGCAAATTTGTATATCTTCGACTACATATGGCGCGGCCCCCACATGCTACTGGGTTTTAGGCACGGAGAGCAGTTCCACCAATGCGCCCGTCAGCGTCAACGTGATCAATGGGGCCGACACTGTTGTGGGTGTTGAAAGTGTCGTTCAGGTGACTGGTGTAGCGGACACTTCGAGTTCAGGACTACTTCAGGTCGATATCATAAAAGATTTGACCTGTGTCACAGTAGTCGCATCTAGTGCTACGTCTACTTCTACTGCGTGGGTCTTAAGATCGGGAGGGACTAATGTTAAGGTAGTTAAAGAAGCTACAGGAGACATGTGTGATGACTGCCCTGAAGAGTAGCTACCGAAATACTTGATAAACCTGTTAACTTGACCTAGTCGTTTTTAGCCTTTACCATTAGGCATGGCTACTTTAACTGTGGCGGGCGTCGAAGAAGCCCTATCTAAATATAAATCAGTAGGATCAAGTTTCATATCGGAACTCAACATGGTGCTTCCCCGCTTGTATGCGATGGGCATGTGGCGAGATCTGCTTTACGAAACGGTGATACAGACATCTGATGGTAACTTCACCCTACCAGAAGCAGAAGCGGTCGTCCAAGCTATGCTCGACGATGATCCCGCTAGGGTGAGATCCCGCTTCCACGACTACAGGTTGACTGGGCGAAATAGCGATGGGAGCACCCTCGCTATGTATGGGTTGGTTGATGATGGGTTTGCGCCCACAATCAACGAATTGAACCCCGCTAAAGTGTATAGTATTATTGTAGAGCCAATCGAACCTCAGACAGAGATTAAGCGGACGAGTAGTAACTTCATATCCGTATCGGGTTTAAATAATAGCACAACTCCTGAGCTAACAGAATTTAAAACCAACTTCGAAACTGCGTCCACAGGCATTTCATCATCCTCTATATTCACGAGTATCACTGAAATTAAAACGGGTGACTCAGCATTGATCCACCCCGTTCGAATATACGCAAACTCTGTTACAGGTGGGACAACAGAAAAACTTAAGCTTGCCGATGTCCAAGCGGCTAACTCAGTAACTAGTTATAGGAGATACCGGATAGCCAATAGTGATAACTCTGCGGCTAAGACCTTAAGACTCCTTGTAAAAAGGCGGTTTAAACCCCTGATCAATTCATACGATCCTGTTTACCCAAGTAACCTGAACTCGATTAAGCACGCATTATTGGGTTCTGTCGCTGAAGATAATGCGGACCTTGATAGGGCTCAGTATCATTGGTCAATCTGCAAGCAACTCCTCGAAGAAGAACTGGACGCTTACAGGGGTGCAGCCAAGCCCACTATTTATTTTGATCCATCAGGATCAGGAACCAGAACCCCAAACATAATGTAACCATGATTAATTATATCCTAGAAAACAAAGAGAGCCTGATTTCAATCGCTACTGCTGTAGTGGCTGCGGCATCCGCAATTTGCGCCCTAACCCCCACACCCAAAGATGATGGGATTGTCCGTAAACTTTACACCATTTTAGAATGGGTAGCTCTGAATGTAGGCAACGCTAAAAAATAAAATGGTCAAGTTAATCGTAGCCGCACTACACGCCTACGTCGCTTATGTAAAATTAAAGCACCGAATATTTATATATGAGATTGAAGATGAAATTGATGACCTTGCTACCAACGGTAGCCCTGCTGCAAAGTTGCGGCTTGAGCGGGTTGCAAAACGACTCAAGCGCGAACTCAAGCGCGATGTATGACCCGCCTACGATTACTTTAGTCGAGGGGGGAGAATACCAGTTTTGTGAGGGGAGCCTAGTGGGGAGAGCTAATCACAAATTCCACAGTGATTACAGCTACCAAAGAGCAATTATTATCGGCGGGAAGTGATGAAAGACAGTTTTATTATTCCAATTGTAGGGGCCGTATCACCGACGATAGGCGTCATTTTATCCTATCAAGACCAGCTTGAATACTGGCTCCGAATCCTTTCCCTTACTGGGGGAATTGCAGTCGCCGCCGTAACCCTTTACAAAATCTTAAAGAGCAAATGATTGGGATCGCTATAGGGCATTCTAGGAAAGGAGATAATGGGGCGTATACTGTCGGGGAATCTAGTGTCAGTGAGCACACGTTTAACTCCGACCTTGTGCCTTTCATTACTGCCCACTTAAAAGTCCCTTACAAAATATATGCTGACTACAAAGCATCTAGTTATCTTGGCGCTATGAACTACGCCGCTCGCAAAATGCGTGAGGATGATGTGGATGCTTGCGTAGAACTCCACTTTAATTCGGCTGGGCCCAAAGCCACAGGGCACGAGTGGTTGCATTGGCAGGGGAGTAGTGGGGGAAGCCGCCTCGCTACGGGTTTAAAAGAATCGATGATTGAGCATTACCCTAGCCTCAAATCTCGCGGGGTTAAATCTAGGTCTCGCGGAGATCGGGGCGCTTTGTTTTTGCGAAAGACTCCCGTAGCCGCGTGTATTGCAGAACCCTTCTTTGGATCTAATCCAGAAGATGTCGCGTTAGTTATGTCGGACCTATCGAAGTTGGGTAAGATGTATGCTGAGGGGATGAATAACTTTTTCGCCTGATGAGACTACCAAAAACTGTTCGTGTAGCTGGTCAAGTAGTCAAAATCTTAAGAGACGACTTAAGCGATGACGGGTTGTTTGGTTACTACAGCCACGATCGGAAAGTAATTATTTTAGCTAAAGGACTAAAGGATGAGGTGTTACTTAACACTTTGAGGCACGAGTTAATGGAAGCATCACTCTGCATATCTGGCGTAGGTTTTTGCGAATCGATGGAGCAAGAAGCCGTCGTTCGATGTATGGAAGAAGTATTTTTTCCTGTTTGGGAAAGGATTCAAAAACGAACAAAAAGTGAGTAAAACCAAGAAGCTCCCCCGTCAGTTCAGCCGGACTAAGGGGATGTTAATTTTCACGCCTAACAGCGACAACATTAAAGAAGCGTTCGAACGGAGCGAAGAATTAGGTGTGCTCCCTAATTCGTTTACACGGGGGGCTGGTAGAATGACGGGGTTCTTGGGGGAAGTGGCTTTTGAAAACCTGTATCCTGCATCCGTATACGTGGGCGATAAATTGTTTACCCATGACTATGAGCTGGGCAAGCGGAGAATTGATGTTAAGGCGAAGTGTTGTGCGGGGAAACCCCTACCACATTACACGGCATCAGTGAACTGCCCTGAGGGGAAGAAGCTCCCCGCTAACGCTTACTACTTTGTGAGAGTTAAGAAAGACTTCACAAGGGCATGGATGCTGGGTTGGGCTACAGGACTCAAGATTCAGAGATCAGGTGTGTATAAGAAAAAAGGTGAACCCGACGATTTCGGATTCACCTATAAAGTAGATGGTTACCACCTACCTATTGGAGCACTGCGTCCAGCAAACTCTCTGTAGTATCTTCGAAGTCGATATCGAATTTTTCGGATACGTCGATAGACCACACTTTACCGCTGCCTTTACCGATCGATTTTATCGGGCGCATATCAGGGTTGGCTTTAACACCATCTTCCAAATGCGCTAGCCCGTTGCGGACGAACTCAAGTTTGTTTGACGCTCCCAACGCTCTACCATTGTTATACGTATGAATGGCGACTTGGAATTCAGTAATCGTGCCGCGCCAATTCGCCATCGTCTCATTATGCTCTCGGCAAGCTTTGGCAAAGAAATCAACAAGCTCTGCAACTTGAGACCTGCTGGAGTTATCATACGCCGCATAAGCTATGGTCTTATCGATGAAGCTCTTAACACCGAATCTATCGTCATCGATGACTTCGACCGGCGGGTCCCAAGCCTCCAGCCACGCTAGGAAGTTTGGCAACTCATTCGATATGATGTTCGTTAGCTTATCTTTTGACGGGAAGCGGAATTCCTTGTCGCATATCTTAAACGCCATTAGCTTATCCCTATTACTAGAATCAAGAGTTGGGATAACGCTCATGCTATTAGCATCATCGTTGAGACTCACAACAATACGGCCTGACCATGGTAGGGTTACGGCATCCGCGTATTTAGCCATGAATTCAATTCTTGGATTAGCCACGCCCCTTTTAATAAGCTCAGTCGCTTTACGCTGATCTTGGAATGACGCAGCCGAGACGGTATCATCGATGACCCAGCAAGCGGCCCGTCCTAAATCTTTGTTGAATTTAGTCCCTCCCGAAAGGTAATCGCTTGCATCAGCATAGCCACCTACCGCAGCAGAGATAATCTTATTTGACAGCAGTGTTTTCCCCCGTTTGGCAGGACCGACTAAGATGCAAGCTTGTCCTTGATCTTCTCGATTATTCATAACGGCGTGGTAAAACCGTTTAAACCAAGCGAAGAAATAATACTTAGTCCTAGTGGGCTGCGAATCAACGAAGAATTGATCAAAGAATAAGTTCAACCATTCCCACCCAGCAACATCCCCGTTCCCTGAAGGGGGTATAGGTTTGATATTAGAACTGTTCAAGATTCGAAGCCCGTTGAACTCAACCACCCTCTCATTTCTCCTGAACACAACTGGAGCTATCTCGTTAATCCGGTTTTGATTACTGATCACGAGTATCGCATTATCAACCTCCGAGATGTTTTCTCCTTTTTTCGTAGTGTTTTTAAACCCCCTCTGCCTCAATTCTAGGACAAGTTGCTCCCTCGGGATTGGTTGAGCGGCGGCATGGAGAAGCTTAAAAAACTGACGACCATTAAACCAATACTCGTCTAGCAACCCGCCCATCTTCTTTTCTTCGTAGGACTTAACGAAGTCTGGGCCGAAGACATCTCGCCACGGCTTCCAACCATAATCCCTATCTGAGTATACGATCATACCGTCTTCGAAGACCTGACAACCTTCCCGATCGATACCGTCGTCAATCCAAAATAAAGGGCCCCTAGCCCCAACTTCAAATTCGCCTATCCACCTATTGGGGAATTTCTTCTGCACTTCAGCGGCGACTTCTTCGATGGGTATCGAAGTATCAGCGGACTCTGGCGGGTTATTTTTAGCCGCTTTAATAAGAGCAGTCTGAACTATGCTAGACGGCACTTGGCCATTCAAGCTAACCCACTCAGTGCCCAGCTCAAAATACTGAGAAGGATCTTCTGACTTCCGGTCATACCCCGCAAAGATTTTAGAGAAGTTAATAAGCTTCGCTAACTCCCCCATGAATGAACGGTAAAGAAAATGAGGGACAGAGCACACCTCCTCAAACTCAAACACTATGCGTATATATCCGCTATACGTCCTAGCTCTCCACGCGGGCATACAGTTAACGCACTTAGATGCGATGATGTTATCGACGCTAGTCCAATCTACTGGAGCATCATAATCCGCCGCGACTCCGTGGACCTTAACTACTTTATTCTCACCTTCGATACGGGCTCCCGAGTTGAGACCCTCGGCCATGCTAAAGAAACAATGGTCAGTGCTAGTTTTCCCACACCATTCTCGGTAAAGGGCTTTTGATTTAAAGTGTGGTCTTTGCAGTGTTATCTTAGACATGTCATCGCATGCCGTAATTTTTTTATCTCTTAGGTTTTTTAAATATCTGTATTTCATTATTTTTCGTATTTAGTCAGTATCGATCCTTCAGCGGCTACGGGGATGTCTGAGATCCATTTGGGCGGTTCTGACATAATTCTAATCACATTCTGTAGCACCTCCTCAGATTCAGCTTCATCAGCTTCGATAACCATCTCGTCATGGACGTGCATGATTATCTTATACCCTGCTTCCTCTACCCTAAGCAACATATCTGAGAAAATATCTCGCGCTAGCGCCTGACTGACATTCTCAGCTATTAGCCCACCCCACAATCGAACTTCGATATACTTACCGTGGCGAGGCATTTTTGAGATGAAATGTAGGCGACCACCTTCTGCGTGCCCCCGCAAGCTCCCGTAGTTGAGGACGCGACCACTAGGCAATTCCACAGAAAATTCATCCTTTGCTTGGTGGGACCCTTCGATATCACCAGTGTAAGTGCCCCATAGGTTTTTAACTTTCCGCATTTTCATGCGGTATTTTTTAACTCTTTTCGCAGCCACTTCTTCACTGATGTTTGACATAGCTGCGAACCGAGGGGCTCCGGCCCCGTATCCACAACCTAAAACCATGGCCTTCACCGTGTGTCTAAGTTTGGGGTCTTCCTTTTTTAAGACGCCATTAGCTGGGTCCCACATACCAAATCGTGTAGCGAAAGCTTCATAGATGTCATCCGTGGCTTTAATCTCTTCGAGCATCTCCTTATCGTTCGCTAACCAGCACAGTGTCCGCACTTCGATCTGAGAGAGGTCAACTGCGATTAATCTTTTGTTGGGCTTCGGGGAAATTAAATGCCTAAGGTTCACCCCAAACATCTCTTCTCTAGGGAGGTTCTGTAGGTTGAGATTGCCACCAGACCCACTGAACCTCCCCGTATGCGCTCCAAAATACATGCACCCCCCGTAATATCTACCATCCGCCATGGTCGCGTAATCGAAACTCTCTAGTTTCTTTTTCAAAGCGTTGATGCGCCGCCAATCTTTTACGGCGGTTATCCACTTAAACTCACGCTCATTATACTCAACCCACTTCTGAGATTCTTCATCCGCTGCGGAAAGACTGACAGGGGGTTCAATACCAACTAAAAGACATTGCTGGTCAAAAGCCGCCCTACTAAGTAAAGGCTTTTCACCGAGCCAAGGTATCATTTCCTCTGCTTCAAACAGCTTCACCTTAATCACTTCAAGCTGTTCCTTAAGTAGCTCCTCATCAATTGGGATACCTTCTTGAACAATCTTCCGATTCAAGCGGCTGATGTTCCGCTCAACCTCAGGCCATTTTTCCGATAGCGTTTCCCATAAGCGTAGGCACAGCTCACTATCTTTGAGCGCATACTCACTAACTTCTTTTTGAAACTCATCAGTCATGTCCTCCCATTTTTTTCCCGCCATATTGTCGCGAGTGGATTTGTCTACGGTGAGTCCAAACAAAGCAGCGGTAGAACCTTTGAGAGACCTAGGTAATTTACAATACGCCGCTAAGTCCGCAGTGCAGTGCCATTCATGGGGTTCGCAGGAGCCCCACCACTTCTGATCAACCCCGTAAAGATACAGAGTTTCGTCGAAGCTAGCGTTATGGGAAAGCACGATATTACCGTTAAGCTTCCCCCAGTCAAAATCTTTAGGGTGCCCAACAAATTGAGTCCCTTCGTCTCCTACAACGGAAACCATATAAGCATCAAACTGAGGGTGGCTAAAGTAGCCGAGAGTCCCCAGTGTTTTGATGCTGCACGACTTATCGTAATAAGTCTCGTAATCTAAAGCAAAAACATTTCTAGTCATATAATTAATTAAAAGTTTGCCCCGCCCCCTTACACATTAAAAGGAGACGGGGCATATAAAGAGGCTTTTATGTGGTTACCTCTAGGTGATGATTTTACCAGCTTCACAAATTGCCGCCACATTACCTATTCCTTGCCGGAAATTCCTAGTCTACAACTATTTCTAGTTCCCCTGTTTGAGGGCGTGTCTTAAGGCTATCTTGAAGGCACTCTCTAATAAGGATCGTAGCTTCTAAATCTCTACACGAGACTTCGAGCATCTCTTCGATTTTCGAAATGATTTCACTAAGCTTATCGATTTCCTCTTTGAGGATGTCATGGGATTTAATTTCGCCCGACATTACCCTAGGAAGTTTTCGATGAACCCCTTGACCTCTTCGCTTGGCGGGTCTTGAGTGATGGTGAGCGATGGAGCAAACCAGCTATACTTACCGCGAGTAATCGCCGTAGACTGGAAGTTCCACAACCTTTCATGAATGGGGGTGGTCTTATTAAAGACGGCGAATGTCGCCAACCTTTTGAAGGTTTGACGGTAAGCGTCTTTGGCGACGTTGATCCGGCCCAGAGCATAGTTCGCGTCCCCAAGTGGGAACGGGAAAGAGTCTGCGTCATCTCCTCCTTTGAAGAGTAAGGTGATCTCAGCGAACTCAAGAATAGGGTATTCCGAGTCTAAGCTAAGTTGCACTTTTTCCTCCTGCGAATTAGCAATCCGTGGGATGTCATCGGCATCAAACGGGACATCTTCACGCCATGACTTGTTAGCACTAAGTGGAACAACCTGAATTGGCTCTTCAGGTGCTGCAAGAATGATGCGCTTGTCTAAAACAAGCGAGCCATACGGTGCGGGGTTGCCATCGGGTCCAGTAATATCACTGGTCTTCTGCACGACGTTAACACGAGGGATGTCAATATCGGATTGATCTAGCGTATCGCTAAGGGCGTTTGCTAGGTTGGTAGTAGGAGCTTCGGTCAGCTCGTTCTTTTTACTCATATCTATTGGTTTCTGTTTCTTGTTTCTAGTTTCCTCAAGACAATTGACGCCTTGAGGGAGAGGTTTCTATAATTCCTGCGGAGTCACATGCATCAATGAACTCAGAGGATAATTGCTTCTTGTTGCCTTTATCCGCTGTGTCGCCAACAGCTTTGGCAATTTTTGCAAGCGGAAGGCTCACGTTGTTCAAAATAGTTTCAGTGTCAACACCGTATTTTTTAGCGATGCGAATAAACGTTTGGGGGTCGGTGACGTTTCTACGCCCCGCCATTTTTTTAAGTCTGAGGTTGGGTAACTCAAGCCCATCTTCTACAAGAGAAACAGCGTGTTTTTTAAACGCGTCTGCCCAGTAGGTTACAATTTTGGCGACAACATAAAGGTGCTCCACTGTCTCGGGATCGTTTGTAGTTTCAATATCTACATCGGGGAGTTGCGGGTTAAGCTTTTTGGCCACCTCGATTACCAACCCACCGAGCGATGGGCAGGTGTCCTCGTATTTACAAAACCTACAGTCAACGGTTGGCGTAAGCTCTGAAAGATCGGGGGCACCGTTCTCCCATTTGGGGCGTATTTTTTCCCCCTTAAGGATAACGTCTGACAACTCCCTAATAAGTTGAGGGAGGTCCGACCGACTAAACGTGTGGCTCAGAATTTCATTACGCTGCGGTATGAAAAATACAAACTCTATGGTTTCCAAGTCAGGGAACTTTTGGAAACAACCGACAGTGTATGCTCTGGACTGCCAGTTCTTATCAGGGGCGTCTATTTTAGAGATCCCCGTTTTGTAATCGATGAGTATCCCTTTAGTCCCGTCGTAAATGTTAAGGTAGTCACAAGTGCCATACGTGGAAGTCCCATCAAGTTCCACATCAAGAACAATCTCAGCATGGGACTCCGTCAACTCCATGTCACCGTAGTTCATCAGGTATTCGTATTGATCGGTCAGGATCTCCTGATAAATCGATACCTCTTGTTCGCTTTGAAGATTCGATGGGTCTTCAATCTCAAGGGCCTCATGTATACGGGTGCCCATTTCAGCAGCCGCTGAAGTTCCTGATCTACCCGTGTAACCAGCACACCCTGCGACATACTTAAGAGAAGAGGGGGAAAACTCTGCGTGTCCCCTGTCGCTGTGCTTTGGTTGGTTCATAGGCGGAACATCCCACACCTAAAACCACACGTCAAAATAATTCTTCAGTTTTTTTTGGTCTCCCAAAAATATCGGGCAATCAGGAACGCGTCAACCATGCCATCGTGCGGGACGCGACACCTTGAATTTTTAAGCCACTGCTCATCTGGAACACGCTCTTCAGCTTTTTCAAAGGCGACTTGTTTACTAGTCCCCCGAGATATTTTACCAAGGATGCGCTTCTGCCATTTGTGGACAGCTACTCTTTTAACCTCGTAATTATTGGTTTCCGCCATGCCAATTAATTTCCCGAAACTCAAAGCCATCGAGCGCATTGCTTGAGAGCTTTTAGCGTGCGCAAGCGGTTCTTCAATTGCTAGGTGGAAAGGCGTGTTTAAGTAGAGCAGCCACTCTTTAATCTCACGAGTGTCGATCTCTCTTTTTTCGCCCACCATTATTGTGGGCATCGCCATTTTGCTTATGACGCCACCATCAAATAGAGAGATGGCGCAGAGCCCCCCGTCCAAACCGTTATCAATTCCAACAATCAAAATAAATTTAAGGTGACTATTAATCCATCACCGTGTGCGGGTGTGTAAACAAAAATATTTTTTTTGAGTGTCCTTATAAATGAAATCTCTTTCATGTTGGCTGGGAAAACCCTGTAGTAGGGTCCTTCTAGTTGCCGCACGTCGAAAGCCACATCGGCATCTTTGGTGTCCTTTCGAATAAGAACTTTTGGGTTGTGCACTAGTTCTTTACTTTTAAAGAGTGTCATTACTTTTTAAGGATGGTTGTGTCTAAAAAACAGGGGGTGGCTGGACCAAAGTCCGCCATAATTAATTGGTTCAACGCTGTCCGCGCTTCATCGGGGCCAAGAGCATGGTCATCTTCTAGAACTTTTAGCGACTTAAGGCTATCGTAACACGCGACAGCTGGTCCGTCTAATCTTTCGATCACCCCTACAAGAGCTTTAGAGAGCTGCTCGAAGAACATGATCGCATCATATCGCTCATCGTAATAATCTGATGACACAGCTCGCTTAACGTAGGGGTCTTTATCAGGGTTATAGTCCCATGAGAAGTTATCAAAATCATTTATCATCTGCTTCTATATCAATAATGGTTCCTTTTCCGATATCAGCTTTTCTATTGTTTAGTATCGAGATGTCGATTTGCATTTTGTGCGAGGCTCCCCCACTCGACTTAGCGTTTAAACCTAAGTTCCTACGTATTAGTTGATCCAGCTCAGACAGCTCTTTGATGTTCCTCGGCCCGCTAATGTTTTTCATGTTATCCCGAGCTAATCGTATCGCCGCCATTGCGATGTAGTTCTGGTATTTATCAGCGGGACTCGCTTGACTCTCAGCGATCTCAAGGATCTCTTGCTCCTCTTTGATCCTCGCATCGTGCTTCGCGAGTATGGAAGCTTCCTTCGTCAGCCTCTCAGTATCTACTTCATCAGTATCTTCATTAGCAGGAGGGGGTTCTGGGATTTCTTCTCCAACACCCGAAGTATTTTTCCTTGAAGGGATGCCACGTTTTTTAAACCATCTCCGAACGGTTCCCGCATGGACTCCTAGCTCCTTAGCTATTGCAGCGGTTTTCCAATCGGTGTGATACATATCGACTGCGCGATCTATGATTTTTTGTTTGGAATTGAAACTCATGTTAAAGTGGCTAACTTTAATGCAATATGGCTATAAACGACCAAAGGGGCAAGCAGTTACTAGAACCTAAAATAAATCCTAAAACAAAACGGATGGACGTAGGTGGTTTTGAAATACCTCCCACTAGCCTACTTACTGCGTTGCTGTATGGTTTTGCAAAACACGAGGAGCCTGTTTCCCGTGAGTATTATTTCTGGAGAGTGTGTGATGAGCTGTGGAATAATTCTGAGTTGCCTGAGCCGTTGATGGTGAAGCACCCGTGGGCAGAGGTAATGATTCGTTCAGCTATAGAAAATAAATATTTGGCTATTGGGGGGTCTGCTTCCTCCGGCAAATCGCACACCATGGCCGCGTGGGGCATCGTGAACTGGTTATCCCAACCGCAGGACACATTAGTTCTGATGACATCTACCACATTACGGGAGGCACGAAAAAGGATTTGGGGTTCAGTGATGTCTTTACTAACCGTGATTGATGATGCCCCGCTCAAGATACGGGATTCAATTGGTAACGCTGCGTATGTTAACGAGAAAGGAATCCTTATAGAAAGAGCTGGGTTGTCACTTATCGCTGCTGAGAAGAGCAAGACTAAAGAAGCCGTAGGACGCTTCATTGGTTTGAAACAAAAGAGGGTGATCCTTATTGGCGACGAATTATCTGAGCTGTCACCGGCTATCCTGAATGCTGGCCTCACCAACCTTTCTAAAAACCCCCACTTCCAGATGATTGGGATGAGCAACCCCAACTCCCGCTTTGATGCGTTTGGGACTTGGTCAGAACCTAAAGACGGTTGGGACAGCGTCGATACGAACACGGCGGATGAGTGGAAAACTAAGTGGCGGGGGAAATACCTGCGCCTAGATGGCGAGAGGTCGCCCAACATCATCGCCGGAAAAACCATCTACCCATGGCTACCCACGCAGGAAAAACTTGAAGAAGACAAAGCGTTGCTGGGTGTTGAGAGTCGGGGGTATATGCGGATGGTCCGCGCTGTGTTTTTTGACAGCGACGAAGCAACTGGTATATACACTGAGAATGAGCTTACGAGTAGCAGGGCGATGCATTCCGTCCAGTGGCAGAGCACGCCCATTAATCTTTGCGGGATAGACCCTGCATTCACCAACGGGGGTGACCGGACTTGCCTCGTCCCAGCAAAGGTTGGGTATGATCACAATGGGCAGTATGTGATAGAGTTTGGGAAGTCGATACAGTTAAATGACGACGCCACTAATAAAGCCGTCCCCAGAACTTACCAGATTGTTAAGCAAATAAAGGAACAGTGTCTAAAATTGAACATACCCCCTGAGAATGTGAGTGTTGATGCGACTGGAGCGGGAGCCCCGTTCTGCGACGTGCTAGCAGGAGAATGGTCTAATCGTTTCATGAGGGTTTCGTTTGGGGGGAGAGCAAGTGACAAGCGCGTAAGCGCGAATAGCAAACTAGTGGGCACCGAGTTGTATGTGAATCGTGTGTCGGAGCTATGGTTTGTGGGGAAAGAACTGATGAGGACACGTCAAGTGTTTGGAGTTAGTCCTGAATTAGCGCAGGAAATAACAGCTCGTAACTATGACCACGTAAAGGGAGCTACCCTCCGCATGAAAATAGAATCAAAACCTGAGTTCAAATCTCGTTTTGGCAGGAGCCCCGACTTAGCTGATGCTGCTTTTTTAGCTTTGGATTGTGCTCGTCAAAGGCTAGGTTTAGTGGCTGTCGATCCCCCTAAGGAGGGTGACACTGCTTTTAATAGGCCACGGAGGTCAATGAAAAATTTAAGTTCTGCTTTACAAAATGCGGACTCGTCTCTAGTCGATTGACTTTTTTAATTCAAACTATACAATTTAACTTATGCTCACCGCTTTCAAGAAACTTTTGGATAAAAAAAAGGCCGATAGAGAAAAAGCTCCCGCTGCTGCTCCCGCTGCTGCTCCCGCTGCTGCTCCCGCTGCTCCCGCTGCTCCCGCTGCTCCCGCTGCTCCCGCTGCTCCCGCTGCTCCCGATAAAGCAACGGCTAGTAGTCCCAAGAGGACGTTTGGGACTCAGGGGAAATTAGGTGGGAGTCGCGCCCTTTATAGTAGGAATTCTGAACTGAGGAAAGCGAGACGCCTAAGGAAAATGGGATTCACCTCAGCGGCTAATCAAGTCGCAGCAAGCTGGGCAGGTTCCCCAGAAAGTAAGGCCCCTGCTATTGCGTCTCCAAATTTCATGAACGCAAGAGAAGCGTCTGCCAGAAAAGTGGACGAACAACGCTCTTCTAACGAGAGGCTCCAACGCGCTCTCATGGCTAGGCTTGAGAACAAGCTCAAGAAAGATCCCGATTTCTACCCCTCCGCTCAACCATACGGCACCTCAAAAGTTTAAATTACAATGGCTGATCCTATAGACAACGATTTTTTTGAGCAGGATATAAAACCCTTGAGGGATACCTACGGCTTAAACCGACGAGAGAGTAGTTACATCACATCTCTAGAAGACAGGGACATGCAGCCACATTTGCAGACAATGCTGCGGCTACGTTCTCAGTTAGTTCAGGAAAGGAATGCTGACTTAGCTTACCAAACTGGCTTGTTTGAATTCGAAGAAAAAAAGAAAAAGGCACGGGAGGAAGTTGATTATGCTGATAGGACTACGCAAGCCACTAAAGATATTAGTGATATAGTAGAAGACGACACTAAAGATCCTAACCAGAAACTAGCAGAAATGGCGAGGTTTACAGCCGCCAACGCTGCGTTATTTAGTAAGAGTCCGACAGCTAGACTTATCCTTAGCTCCAGTGAGAGCGCTATTAAAGCACAAGCCGCGCAGCGAGCTTCCGCCGATAAGAACGGAGAATCTTTATCGAGGGTGGCTACCCAAGGTATATCACCAGCGGAGTTCGAAAAATCGATTAATGCTGACGGGGTGGTGACGGACATGGAGAAAAACTTGAGGCTAATCAATAGTGCAAGCTACGCCAAGTCGCAAAAGGCTAACGAGTATAGGGAGGCACAAGCGGGAGCGGCATCGGCTAAACAAAGAGAGCTGGAGCATGACGCTGATCTTAAGCGTGCGCTAGCCCTGATTGATGAAGACGAGGTTTTCATCGGGGAAATCAAATCTCTCGGAGAGGCTTATGAGCCTGATTCTACTACTGATGTAGACGAGGTTGCTGCTGAAAGGGCGAATGAAATATCTAGTATGCTTCAAGAGGCATTCCCAACTGAAGATTACAACACTATTTTTGAGGCTCAACAGAGCATACGTGCAAGGAGAACCGAGGCTCGTGAGAAGAACAAGACAGATCGCGCCGCAGAGGACGCTGCGGGGAGTTCGATGATGGGGACTAAAACTACTGCGGAGGATATAGGTGCCCGAGCCTCTGCGGTTCTCAGCGACCCCGAGTTGCTTGAGGCAGTGTTGAAGTTGTTCGAGTCGAGTAGCGATCTGCGGGTAGTTCGATGATGGGGACTGAAACTACTAAACAGGGTATAGATGCCCGAATAATTCATGAATACTTACCTAACTAAAACATACACCAGCTTCTGCTATGTCGGATAAAAGCAAAACGAATACTCCCTACGTCGAAACGGCATACCCAGATTGGGCTAGCCAAAATAAATTTGATGACGATGTTGAAAGTTTAGGGAGGTATGTCGAACATATCAGGGGCGGGTATCTCGAAGCGGGGCAGTATACGGAGGCGATCGAGGATCAACTGAGTTTCAACCTATCAAATGCGCTCGTCCAGAGGGGCCTACTCACTACGGAGAACGAGCCTGAAATTAACGAAAGCCTAAGATCCTTCAGTAAGTTGGATCTGATGTCTTCGGTTAACACTCTCCTTGAGGAAGAAGACCCTGAAAACCCTTTCTTAGGCGGCGAAGGCGTCTTCGAGAAGCTCACCGCCTATAAAGCTAGGGCTGAACTTAATTACGGGGGGCAGTTAGCTGAGGAACCAGAAGACTATCTGGAAGTAGCTGAAATGGTTCGTAGTGCTAACTACGAGAAACACCATGAGCTGTTTAAAAGCAGCAAGATCTTAGCGGCTGTAGTCGAAGACGAGGACGGGAATGAGATTTTCCTAGGGGGAGCAATCCCAGAAGGGGAGACAGAATCTTCCGTCATTAAAAGCGCTGCTAAGTATGGGGTGAGTCCGAGGCATGTCTTTAACCTCCGCGCCAAACGGAAACCCGCTCCAGTTTCAGATGGCCTAATGGTGTATCAAGTTCAGGAGCGGCAACGCGCTGAGGTTGAACTCAGGGAGGTGATCAGGGAGGACGAAAGGTATGAGTCGGTATTATACGGACTTGCTAAAGACTACGCCGAAGAGAAAACATGGGACTTCGGTAATAAAGTAAACGACACTGCGACGGAACTTTGGGGCGGCATGACGAGAACCTTCCGACTCGGTTGGAACACCATTCCGTTTTTCGAGGACGAAGAAGGGGAAGAGCAAGTTTGGGAGGAGATTAAATTAGATGAGCGCCGTCAAGCTGTTCGTGATGACGTTGATGGTGCACGGCAAGCGTTACTCCAACAATTGGTTAAAGAGACGGGCTACTCAGGTGGTGTGGTAGACGATGTCTTGAACGACCTCACTATTAAGTATGCGGTCCACGGTGACACGAAAGCCAACGTTTCCCCATTAATCGAGTATACTGATGATAAAGAACAATTAGACCATAACGTCCATGTGTCAAAATACAGTGGCGCTATGGTTGACCCGTCTCTCCTGACATCCCCTACTGAGTTTAGGAAGGCGCTTGTGCAAGAGGGCGTTACTCGCGCACAACGCCAGCAAGCTGAGTCGCAAAGAAAATTATATTTGGAAGACCAATTCTTCAATATCTCTGCGGTGATCTACGCGGAAGATAAGTTTGCAGATGATTGGATGGAGGCTCGTATGGACGGTGAGCAAAAAGGTTTAAGCCACGTAGCTATTTTAGAAAAGTTCAGGTCTGAAGTAGACTTCAGCTCGCTTATGCACAGGGCGAAAGGTGTCGGGAGTAGTGCTTACGAAGGGTTCACAAGCATTATATTTGGTGTGGCTGCTGCTGCTGACGCTGATTGGGGTAGGGCTGGACTCCAGATGATCGCAGAAAACAACGCGCAATCTAGGGAGGTAGCGAAGGTGTTCGGGTTAGAGATGGGAGCAGGGCAGGACATGATGGAGGCTGTTGCTCCCATGGTCGCGGATGCAATAGTTACAGCGGGGTTAGTTGCGGCGACTGGGCCTACTGCGGGCACAAGCCTCGCGGGGCTCGCGGCATATACGGGAGCTAAGACAACAGCTACAGTTTCTGCGAGACTCGTCATTACAGCTGCTGCTAGAGGCGCTCTAAAAACAGTAGGTAAAGAAACAGTTGAAGCTGCGGCGGAAAGGGTTCTTAAGTCGGGGGCCCTTAAAGGGGCCACAAGAGAAAGAACGGTAACGGTTATTAAAGCCTACAACGGAAACATCGCTAAGAAAATGGGGGTTGCGACAGCGTCATTTATTCCAGCGGCTACTAGATCTGGTGCAAATACTTACGGTGCCGTTTTCCAATCACTTACCTCCACTCTCACAGCAAAGCACCAAGCTGAGGACGGATCTTGGGAAGAAGGCTGGGACGCTGACCGCGTAAAAGAAGAAGCGCACAACGCCGCATTTGGATCGGCACTCACTGCTGGAGTCATCACAGGTTTACTTACGTCGGGGCTTTCTGCGATCGGTAGGGGCGGGCTTGAAGAAACATTCCTTAGGGGGATGAGCTTCCGCCAGATAAAAAAAGTCACGTCTAATATTCTTGGGAGGAACTTAGGCGATCAGACTTTCATTAC
>Ga0307488_10001325_pt1 | contig 20658 bp, 16 predicted proteins | sample SB02metaG_FD_202248 | JGI IMG/M metagenome (GOLD analysis project Ga0307488, IMG submission 202248) | Sea-ice brine microbial communities from Beaufort Sea near Barrow, Alaska, United States - SB 0.2 | ecosystem: Environmental > Aquatic > Marine > Coastal | place: USA: Alaska | collected... | reverse complement strand
ACGAGGTCTAAATAGCTGTCAATGTGCTGCTCTCAGCATTCGGAATATCAACTCCGAGAACGCTTAAATAGTCCGAACAGAAGCGAGGTGAAGAACGGTGACATCCATGTCCGTTCTTATCTCGTTTTTTTATAGCTTTTACTTATTAATTACAACATGAAAAAGACGAGTCAAATGATATCTTGTTGGATTTCAGCCGTCTGTACGCGGGCATTATTCTTTCGCAGATAACGTTGGCTTGTTTTTTCAATTGGAGGTTGCGTGACAACGGGTACCCTACAACCCATTCAGCAAGCGTTGGCTTGTGATAGACCCGCCATTCTTGTACTTGCAGATGGCAGTATTTTTCGTGGTACCGCTATCGGTGCTGATGGTCAAACCGCCGGCGAAGTGGTATTTAATACCTCGATGACGGGCTATCAAGAAATACTCACAGATCCTTCTTATGCTAAACAAATTGTCACTCTCACTTATCCTCATGTCGGTAACACGGGTGTAAACGAAGAAGATGAAGAGTGCCAGAACATTTGGGCTGCTGGGTTGGTGATTCGTGATCTGCCTTTGCTGGCAAGTAATTTTCGCAGCCAGCAAACTCTCGATGATTATTTAAACGCTCGCAATATTGTGGGTATAGCGAATATCGATACTCGGAGGCTCACACGTATTCTGCGTGAAAAAGGAGCGCAGAACGGCTGTATTATGGCCGGTGATGCCATCAGTGAAGATGGCGCATTGTCTGCCGCAAAAGCATTTCCGGGGCTCAAGGGTCTCGATCTGGCGAAGCAGGTTTCTACCAAAGAAATTTATCGTTGGGACACAGGTACTTGGCAGCTGGGACAGGGTTTTAAACCACTGACTAAAGAGCAGGTGAGATATAAGGTCGTCGCTTACGATTATGGCGTTAAGCGAAATATTTTGCGCATGCTAGTTGATTGCGGCTGCGATGTTACGGTAGTGCCCGCAGAGACTTCTGCTAAAGACGTATTGGATATGCGCCCCGATGGTGTGTTTTTGTCAAATGGTCCAGGGGATCCAGAGCCTTGTGATTACGCGATTACTGCCATCAGCGAATTGCTGGAAGTCGGCGTGCCCATCTTCGGTATTTGTTTGGGACATCAGTTGCTCGCATTGGCGAGCGGTGCTAAAACGATCAAAATGAAGTTTGGCCACCATGGTGGAAACCATCCAGTACAAGATACGAAAACTGGCGTGGTGATGATCACCGCCCAGAATCACGGTTTTGCTACTGACGAGGCGACCCTGCCTGCGCATGTTAAAGTGACGCATAAGTCATTGTTCGATGGCTCCTTACAGGGTATCCATCTAACCGATAAGCCCGCCTTTGGTTTTCAGGGTCATCCCGAAGCAAGCCCCGGTCCGCATGATGCGGCGCCGTTATTCGAGCACTTTATTGAGCTAATGGATGCGCAGCGCTAGCACCTAGTGACGTACTCCCGAAAAAACATTTAATACACTCGACAGCGAAATTGAGAACATGCCAAAAAGAACAGATCTAAAAAGTATTTTAATTCTTGGTGCAGGGCCTATTGTGATAGGGCAGGCCTGCGAGTTTGACTATTCGGGTGCTCAAGCGTGTAAAGCCTTGCGAGAAGAGGGCTACCGTGTCATTTTGGTGAATTCAAATCCCGCCACTATAATGACTGATCCCTCGATGGCCGATGCAACCTACATTGAGCCCATAGTGTGGGAAACGGTTGAACGTATTATTGAAAAAGAGCGCCCCGACGCGATATTGCCGACCATGGGTGGGCAAACCGCACTTAATTGTGCGTTGGCATTGCATGAGCATGGCGTATTAGAAAAATATAATATTGAACTGATCGGCGCTAATTACGACGCGATTCATATGGCCGAAGATCGCAATTTATTTGACCAAGCAATGAAGCGAATTGGTCTTGAGTGCGCGCGCGCAATTATTGTACACACCATGGACGAGGCACTCAAAGCCCCTGAAAAGTTTGGTTATCCGGTTATCATTCGCCCTTCTTTTACGATGGGTGGCTCGGGGGGAGGCATTGCTTACAACCGTGAAGAGTTTGAAGAGATTTGTCAGCGTGGCTTCGACCTGTCGCCGACCAGCGAACTGCTGATTGACGAATCGTTACTCGGCTGGAAAGAGTACGAAATGGAAGTGGTTCGGGACAAAAATGATAATTGCATCATTATTTGTTCAATCGAGAATTTTGATCCTATGGGCGTGCACACCGGTGACTCCATCACGGTAGCGCCAGCACAAACGCTGACCGATAAAGAATTGCAAGTCATGCGTAACGCATCATTGGCAGTATTGCGTGAGATCGGTGTTGAGACCGGCGGCTCTAATGTGCAGTTTGCGGTTAATCCTGTTGATGGACGCCTTGTTGTCATCGAGATGAATCCGCGAGTTTCGCGATCATCGGCACTGGCCTCTAAAGCGACGGGTTTTCCTATTGCTAAAGTGGCTGCAAAACTGGCTATAGGCTACACCTTAGACGAATTACAAAATGATATCACGGGCGGAACAACGCCAGTATCGTTTGAACCCACGATTGATTACGTGGTGACAAAAATACCCCGCTTTACTTTTGAAAAGTTTGGCGATGCCGATGCGCGCCTCACAACACAAATGAAGTCGGTCGGTGAAGTGATGGCGATTGGTCGTACATTTCAAGAGTCTTTGCAAAAAGCATTGCGTGGCTTGGAGGTCGGGTCATCGGGTTTTGAGCCTATTGTAGATTTGGAGTCTGACGATGCAATGAGTAGTATTCGACGTGATCTTTCTACACCAGGCGCAGAGCGTATTTGGTTCGTCGGTGATGCTTTTCGTGCGGGTATGACTATCGAGCAGGTGTTTGATCAATCGGCTATTGATCCTTGGTTTTTGGCTCAAATTAAAGAGTTAATAGATTTGGAAGCGCTGCTATCCACTAGTTCACTAATAGATTTAGATAAAGCCACGCTATTAGCCCTTAAGCGTAAAGGGTTTGCCGATAAACGCTTAGCCGTATTGTTAGGCGAGACAGAAAAGGTGGTACGCGACCATCGGCATCGCCTTAATGTTGTGCCGGTATATAAGCGAGTAGATACCTGCGCTGCTGAGTTTTCTACCCCCACCGCCTACATGTACTCAAGTTACGAAGAAGAATGCGAAGCTGAACCATCAGCTAAAGACAAAATCATGGTGATTGGCGGCGGGCCTAATCGTATTGGTCAAGGTATTGAATTCGATTATTGTTGTGTGCACGCAGCACTAGCAATGCGTGAAGATGGTTATGAAACTATTATGGTGAACTGTAATCCAGAAACCGTTTCTACCGATTACGACACATCTGATCGATTGTATTTTGAGCCAGTGACGTTAGAAGATGTATTAGAAATTGTTCGTAAAGAAAAGCCAAAAGGTGTAATTGTGCAATTTGGTGGTCAGACGCCACTAAAATTAGCGCGCGAGCTCGAGGCCGAAGGCGTGCCTATTATCGGCACATCTCCTGATGCCATTGATCGTGCTGAAGATCGCGAACGTTTCCAGCAAATGATTATCGGTCTAGGCTTAAAGCAGCCTTCAAACGCTATTGTGCGTTCTACCGAAGAAGCTATTCAGCAAGCTGATAAGGTAGGCTATCCATTAGTTGTGCGCCCGTCTTATGTGTTGGGTGGCCGTGCAATGGAGATCGTTTACAATCTAAAAGAATTAAAAACCTATATGACCGAAGCCGTCCAGGCATCCAATGATGCCCCAGTATTGCTCGATCACTTTCTAAGTGCCGCCGTCGAAGTCGACATAGATGCGGTTAGTGACGGAAAACAAGTGGTGATTGGCGCAATTATGCAGCACATCGAGCAATGTGGTGTTCATTCGGGTGATTCTGCTTGTTCGCTTCCGCCTTACTCTTTACCAGAAGATGTGCAAAATTTAATGCGCGAACAAGTGAAGAAAATGGCGCTTGAGCTAGGCGTTATTGGTCTAATGAATGTGCAGCTGGCTTATCAAGGTGGCGAAATTTACGTGATCGAAGTCAATCCCCGTGCATCGCGTACCGTGCCTTTTGTGTCTAAGTGTATTGGTATGTCACTGGCTAAAGTGGCGGCTCGTTGCCAGGCAGGTGTTAGTTTGAAAGCCCAGGGGTTCACTAAAGAAATCGTACCAGACTACTTTAGTGTCAAAGAGGCGGTGTTCCCGTTTAATAAATTCCCCGCTGTCGATCCCATTCTTGGCCCAGAGATGAAGTCCACGGGTGAAGTGATGGGTGTGGGAGATAGTTTTGCAGAGGCCTACGGCAAAGCACAAAAAGGCGCGGGTGATACTATCCCCACTAGCGGTCGTGCGTTTATCAGTGTGCGTGATGTGGATAAAGACGGTATTGTCGCAGTAGCTCGCTCGCTGTCTGAGCAAGGCTTCGAATTAGTGGCGACACGTGGCACACATGATGTGCTCGTTAAAGCGGGTTTAACCGCACAAATAGTCAACAAAGTGGCCGAAGGTCGTCCGCATATCGTGGATATGATTAAAAATGATCAGATATCCATGATCATCAATACCACCGAAGGTCGACAGGCGACCAAAGATTCTTCTAGTATTCGGCGTAGCGCAGAAAGTCATTTTGTTTATTACACCACGACATTGGCAGGCGGTGAAGCGGTGAGTCAGGCGTTGCTTTTTGGCGAAGAAGAAGTAGTAAGAAGCTTGCAAAGTCTTCATCAGCGTTTGGTGTGAATTATCGTCACGAAACAATATTTGCCTGCGCCTAATGCGAGGCATTAAACTAATGCTAGTTAATAGAATAGAGCAAGATAGAGAGGAAGCATGAGTACAGTTCCAATGACAAAGCAGGGCGTTGATGCCTTGCATGCAGAATTAGATGATCTGAAAAAAGTACAACGGCCACGCATAGTGCAATCTATTGCTGAAGCCCGCGAACATGGCGATTTAAAAGAGAATGCCGAATACCACGCAGCTCGCGAGCAGCAGAGTTTTTGTGAGGGTAGACTGCAGGAAATAGAAGGTAAATTAGCCAATGCCCAAGTGATAGATGTAATGTCTATTCCTTACACGGGTCGAGTGATCTTTGGTGTAACGGTTGAGCTACTCAATCTAGACACTAACAAGCCAGTAACGTATCAAATCGTGGGTGATGATGAAGCTGACGTGAAGAAGAGTAAAATCTCAGTCAATTCACCCATCGCAAGAGGCTTGATTGGTAAGTCGGAAGGCGATGACGTGGTAATTAAGACGCCATCCGGTGAAGTGGAATACGAAATCGTCAGTGTGAAGCATATTTAAGCTACCAATGAGTTGGCAGAATAAATAGTTTACAGTTGATAAAAAGAGCAAAAAGACATGGCGGTGTTATTACCGCCCACCATAATTTATATTGGCTGCGGCCCCTAATGAACGGGACGCATCGAAAACATAGGCTAGGTTTTGCACTTGCAAGCCTGCCATTCACCCCATCCTGGGTGTTCGAGCAGATGGCGTGTCGCTGCTAGCGTATATTCGATAATTTAGCGTTAGGTCGTTTAGCTTCTCTCAAAATGAGTGCAACCTTGCCTATTTGTTGCACTTCGGTGGCTCTAGTTCTTTTGCATATATCGCTGATCGCGGCTACTCGACCTTCTCTATCGCTAATGGCAATTTTAATCTTGATTAGCTCATGGTCGTCAAGTGCGCGGTTAATTTCTTTCAGCACGCTATCGGTTAAACCATTCCCTGCAATAGTGACGACTGGGTTGAGATCATGCCCAATGCTGCGATAATGTTTTTTTTGCTGGTTGTTAAGTGACATGTTGGGTATGTTTCCAATGTGTAGGTCAATGTTGTGCAAGTCGTTGTGCGGTGATTTCGACTGTTTTTGTGTTGAAAACTCTGCTGAGACGTTACGGCTAATGTGTTGTTGTTAAAAATAGTTGTCGAATAAAGGCGCATCTTAGTTTTTTTTGTCCCAAAAAGCGAACGGTTTGGCCGTTTGTGTCTATTCTATATGAATAAGTTTTCCTAGGTTAATCATCTGTTATCTGGGTGGTGAGAGGAGTTATGGCGCGATCAAAATCCAGCAAAGGCTGGTTAAACGAACACTTTAAAGATAAATATGTTCAGCGGTCGCAACAAGACGGCTATCGCTCTCGTGCAAGTTATAAGCTGTTAGAGATCAATAAAAAAGATAAGCTCTTTAAAAAGAGGATGACGGTAATAGACTTAGGTTCCGCGCCAGGTGGTTGGTCTCAAGTCGCAGCTGAGCTAGTCGGTGATGGCGGCACGGTCGTTGCTTCTGACATATTGCCAATGGATGGTATTGCGGGTGTGAATTTTGTTCAAGGTGATTTTACCGAAACGCCTGTGTTCGAAGAGATTATGAGCGTGATGCAAGGTTTCAAAGCAGGCCTTGTTATTTCCGATATGGCACCCAATATGAGTGGTATGGCTGACGTTGACCAACCGCGCGCAATGTATTTGGTCGAGCTTGCCTTAGATATGGCGGTCAATACATTGGACGATGGCGGGACATTTGTCGTCAAAGTTTTTCAAGGCGAAGGCTTTGACGAGCTGCTAGCATTAACACGTAAACATTTTTCACGTGTGGTCGCGCGTAAGCCAGATGCCTCAAGAGCGCGTTCTCGAGAAGTGTATTGGGTGGCAACGGGGTTCAAGGGCTAGCATTTTCAGGTCAAGGTGTTAAGGGTCAAGGTGCCAAAAGTTAATATGTTAAGGGATAGTCATCGCAAGTAAATATATAAAGTGATCATGCCATTAAGATATATACTGTTGTTAGTACGTATAACTGATAGACAAACACACAGATGATAATGATTAAAGAGTCATTACTAAGCAAGAATTGACGAATTAATTATGACATGCAATACGGCTTGCCTTATCTGATCAAACAGACCTGGGCAAAAAGTGGCGCGACACACATTGAGGGTAATCTTTTGAACGATATGGCAAAAAATCTTGTACTGTGGCTAGTAATTGCAGCTGTTATTTTGGCGGTTATGCAGGGCTTCGAGAAGCCTGCTCAGAATACTCTGCTAGACTATTCCGAATTCGTCAAAGAAGTGCAGGGCGGTCGAATCAGCGATGTGTCTATTGATGGCTTAACGATTCAAGGTAAAACAGTTAACGGAAAAGAATTCCGCACGGTTCGCCCGCAGCTCCGAGACGATAAGTTGATGGACGACCTGCTCAATAATGACGTTGACGTAAAAGCGCCTGAGCCGGAAACCACAAGTTTGTGGAGACAGTTGTTAGTAGCCAGCTTCCCTATCTTGATCATCATCGCGGTATTTATGTTTTTTATGCGCCAAATGCAGGGCGGTGGTGGCATGGGTGGCAAAGGTGGGCCAATGAGCTTTGGCAAAAGCAAGGCGCGCTTGCTGGGCGAAGATCAAATTAACGTCACGTTTGCTGATGTTGCCGGTGTCGACGAAGCCAAAGAAGAAGTTCAAGAAATCGTTGAGTTTCTGCAAGACCCTGCTAAGTTCCAACGCCTAGGCGGAAAGATACCTCGCGGTGTATTAATGGCGGGTCAGCCAGGTACAGGTAAGACCTTGCTTGCAAGAGCCATTGCGGGAGAAGCTAAAGTACCGTTTTTCTCTATTTCGGGTTCCGATTTTGTTGAGATGTTTGTCGGTGTAGGTGCGTCACGTGTGCGCGACATGTTCGAACAGGCGAAAAAGCATGCTCCATGCATTATTTTTATTGACGAAATTGATGCGGTGGGTCGCCACCGCGGTGGCGGTCACGGCGGTGGTAACGACGAACGCGAGCAAACACTGAACCAGTTGCTCGTTGAAATGGATGGTTTTGAGGCGAATGACGGAGTTATTGTTATCGCGGCCACTAACCGTCCTGATGTGCTTGATAAAGCGTTAATGCGCCCCGGGCGTTTTGATCGTCAGGTGCATGTGGGCCTGCCAGATATTCGCGGTCGTGAGCAAATATTGAAAGTACATATGCGTAAAGTGCCTTTGTCAGATCAGGTCGATGTTTCAGTTATTGCGCGAGGTACTCCGGGGTTTTCGGGTGCAGATCTAGCTAATTTGATTAACGAGGCCGCATTATTTGCGGCTCGTGCAAATCGTCGCTTGGTCACCAACGAAGAATTTGAGAAGGCTCGCGATAAAATCTTGATGGGCGCTGAACGTAAAAATATGGCGATGAGCGAAAAAGAAAAAATTAATACTGCCTATCACGAGGCGGGACATGCCATTGTTGGGCGTCTTGTGCCAGAGCATGATCCTGTGCATAAAGTAACGATTATTCCCCGCGGGCGAGCATTAGGTGTTACTCAGTTTTTGCCAGAAGAAGATAAGTACAGCCTGAGTAAACGCGCACTTGAATCGCAGCTATGTTCTTTGTTTGGTGGCCGTATTGCTGAAGAGCTCACGCTGGGTTTCGATGGGGTGACGACAGGCGCTTCAAACGATATCGAGAGAGCGACGCAGCTTGCTAACAATATGGTGACCAAGTGGGGATTGTCTGAAAAGTTAGGCCCATTGTATTACGGTGAAGATGAATCCGGTATGCCGGGTGCGGGAAATGTTAACTATTCTGGCGCGACTTCGAAAACGATTGATGAAGAAGTTAGGCGTATTATTGACGAAACTTACACACATGCCAAACAGCTGCTGGAAGATAATCGAGATATTCTTGAGTCCATGAAAGATGCGTTGATGAATTATGAAACCATTGACTCGGATCAGGTGAACGACCTAATGGCGCGTCGTAAGGTAAGTCCGCCTAAAGATTGGCATAATGATGACTCTTCAAACGATGATGGTGCGGCAGCAGGTAACCCAGATGGTGTGGCCGACACTGTGGCCGACACTAAGAAAAGTGGCTCCGATCCTATTGGTGGCCCCGCAAGCGACGTCTAAGCACGTTTACTTTTTACAAAAAGCCTTCGATTGATTCGAAGGCTTTTTTGGTTGAGCTATCTACGTTTATGTTCTCGTCACACCCTAAATTACAGTTGAATAAACCCCGGTTGATGGCCATTGTGAATGCGACTCCAGATTCGTTTTCGGATGGTGGCCTACTGTATAAAAATAACAGAGTAGACCGTGATGTGACCCTGTTGCGCTTGGAGCAGCTGGTTCACGAAGGGGCGGATATTATCGATGTTGGCGGTGAGTCAACACGCCCGGGGGCCAGCAGCGTTAGCTTGCAGGAAGAGATGGATCGAGTCTTGCCGGTTGTTGAGTGGGCGCTGGCGGAAACGGATCTTGCGGTTTCAGTCGATACCAGTTCGTCCCAGCTCATGTTGGCGGTAGCGTCACAGGGAGCGCATATGATTAATGACGTGCGAGCGTTATCTAGGTCTGGTGCTGTCGAAGCAATGGCGAAAACGGGTTTGTCCGTTTGTTTGATGCATATGCAGGGCACTCCGGAGTCGATGCAGACGTCGCCAAGTTATGGGACAGTCGTTGATGATGTGACCCTGCACTTGCAACAGCGAATAGATGACTGTGTAGCGGCAGGTGTAAACATTGAAAAGATTTGTGTTGACCCTGGATTTGGTTTTGGTAAGACACTGCAGCATAATCTGACGCTTTTAGCGCACCTTGAAAAATTTAAAAGCTTGGGCTGTCCCGTTTTGGTCGGTCTGTCAAGAAAGTCAATGATAGATTATCTGCTCAATCGTGAAGTGGATGACCGCCTCTACGCTAGCCTTGCTCTGGGGTTGATGTCTTTAGAGCGAGGAGCTGCTATTTTACGAGTGCATGACATTCGAGCCACTCGTGATATTATAGACAGCTTTATTGCAGTAATTGATTGTGTTGGCGGTTAGGCGTTGTCACAATGCGAGCTAAGAATGAAGATGAGCGACGTGTGTGGTATTTTACGCCGCCGTAAAAGGAGTAAAGTAGTTGTCTAGACAGTATTTTGGAACAGATGGTATTCGAGGTCGGGTCGGTGAACATCCAGTGACGCCGGATTTTATGCTTAAGCTAGGTTGGGCTGCCGGCCGAGTGCTGACACAGGATGCTGAGGGTGCCAAGCTAGTCCTTATTGGTAAAGATACGCGTATTTCTGGGTACATGTTCGAGTCGGCATTAGAGGCCGGGCTAATTAATGCGGGTGTTGACGTGGGTTTGCTGGGCCCCATGCCCACTCCTGCAATTGCTTACTTGACGCAGGCCTTTCGTGCGCAAGCAGGCATTGTTATTAGTGCTTCGCACAATCCTTATTATGATAACGGCATTAAGTTTTTCTGCGGCAAAGGTGCAAAATTACCAGATTCGGTTGAGGCGGCAATAGAGGCTGAGCTGGCTTTGGTGATGAGTAGTGCTGAGCAGCTAGGTAAGGCGCGTAGAATCAATGATGCGGTTGGGCGTTATGTCGAATTTTGTAAGAGCACGCTGCCGCGAAGCCTAAGTTTGTCGAGTTTAAAAATCGTCTTAGATTGTGCTAACGGTGCCACTTATCAAGTGGCACCTAGCGTGTTTCGTGAATTGGGCGCGATAGTCGATGTTATCCACGCTGAGCCAGATGGCTTCAATATTAATGAAAATTGTGGCTCGACCGTGCCAGAGCGGCTGCAGCAGCGGGTCAAAGAAATTGGTGCTGACCTAGGGATAGCTTTCGATGGCGACGGCGACAGAGTTGCATTTGTTGATGGTAAGGGAGATATCGTTGATGGTGATGAGCTGCTTTATATTATTTCTAGCGCTTGCCATAAAGAGCAGGGTTGCAGCGGTGTAGTGGGTACCTTGATGTCTAACTACGGCCTCGAGTTGGCATTTAAAAAGCTAGGTATCCCCTTTGTGCGCACCAACGTGGGTGATCGCCATGTTATTCAAAAGATGAAAGAGAATAATTGGTCGTTAGGTGGTGAGTCTTCTGGTCATATTATTTGTAGTAACGTCACGACAACGGGCGACGGCATTATTTCTGCTTTACAGGTTGTTTATGCTCTGGGCATACTCGGCTCGCCTTTAGCGGAAGCTAAGCACGGCATGCAAAAAATGCCCCAAAAAATGATTAATGTTCGTATCAAGCAAAAAGTAGATCTCAGTAAAATTAGCGAAATTCAAGCTGCGGTGCGCAGTGTGGAAGAGCGTCTGGGAGACAAGGGGCGGGTATTGCTCCGCCCTTCAGGTACAGAGCCGCTTATTCGAGTGATGGTTGAGGGCGAAGATGTCTCGCTGGTGAACGAATTAGCAAAAGAACTCGCCGATGTGGTGAGTGAGTCGCTCGCGATGTAATACGTTACGGGAAGATGTTGGCTGCAAATAATCCGAAGTCAGATACTCGTTGTAAGTGGGAGTGGATAAGCCGATATAAATAGTATCGCTTAATCTTGTATCTTTTGATCAACTTAGCTACCATTGCGCGCCGCTTTAGTTGGCGGTCGCTATTATTGTTTAATGAAGGGCTCGATGACTGGAAGTTCTTGCTTGCGGGTAATTGTTCGGCGTAATGGGTTATTGATGTTTTAAGTGTAAAGGTTTTAAATATGCGTCAGTCGCTGGTAATAGGTAATTGGAAAATGCACGGCTCGTTGGCGGCTAACGCCAAGCTAGTGAAGAACCTTGCCGAGTTAATTGACGGGCAGTGTGCGCAAACAGCGCTATGTGTGCCTTTTGTGTATTTAAGTCAAGTTAGCGAATTGTTGCAGCAAAGCGCCATCGCCGCAAAAATAGCATTGGGTGCTCAAGATGTGAGTTTGCATCTTAACGGCGCTTACACGGGCGAAACATCCGCGGCTATGTTGGTCGATATGGGGTGTGAGTACGTTATTGTAGGGCATTCAGAACGTAGAGAGTATCACCATGAAAGCAGTATGTTGGTGGCGCAAAAAGCACTTGCCGTATTGCAGTCGAAGCTTACCCCTGTGATTTGTGTGGGTGAGACATTAGAGCAGCGAGAGTCTAAAAGCACGCTAGATATTGTTGGTGAGCAGTTGTCAGCGGTAAAAAACGTTATCGGCAGCAGAGGGTTGGCTCGCTCGGTAATTGCGTACGAGCCCGTTTGGGCTATTGGTACGGGGTTAACCGCGACGCCAGAGCAGGCGCAGTCAGTTCATCGGTTCATCCGAGAGCACCTTGGCAATATCGCCGACGACGTTAGCATCATATACGGTGGTAGCGTAAAAGCCGAGAATGCAAAAATATTATTCGATCAGCGCGATATAGACGGCGCGCTGGTGGGAGGGGCATCGTTAAATGCCCAAGACTTTTTCACGATTGCCGCATCTTTTAAATGCGACGGTAGTATTTAATATATATCAGTATAGGTTGGGTAATAGCAATGGAAACAATCGTTACAGTAGTCCACTTATTGGTTGCCTTGGCAATCATAGGTTTGATTTTGATGCAGCAAGGCAAAGGTGCAGAAGCGGGAGCTTCGTTTGGTGGTGGTGCCTCACAAACCGTCTTTGGTAGTCAGGGCGGCGGCAATTTTTTTGCTAAGGCGACAGCAGTTTTTGCCTTTGTATTTTTTGCGAGCAGTTTTACACTTGCGGTGATAGCAAAAGACAAGACAGAAATTGATACCGTCGATGGCATGCCGGTTCTTTTTGAGCAAGTGCAAGAATCAGAAATCCCCTTTGCGGAAGGTCCCGTTGCTTTAGGGAGCGAGTTGCCAGCTGTGCCAGCGGTAAGTGAAACTGTCAGTGACGTTCCTGTAGTGGACGACCCGCCTGCGCAGTAAAAGAGACGTTGGTGGTAAATAATGCTCACGCTTAGCGTGTAGTTATTGTTATAGTCAAGTTTTGAAAAGCCTCGATATCGACGTTATGCCCAAGTGGTGGAATTGGTAGACACGCTACCTTGAGGGGGTAGTGGCGCAAGCCGTGCCGGTTCAAGTCCGGCTTTGGGTACCATTTATGTAGCACCTGTTTTTTGTCTCCCTAATAAGTTGATATTAAACGTATTTTTCCTTGACCAAAGGTGAGTCTATACTTATAATGCGCTCCCTTGATCGAGCAACAGCTCATTAAGTTTTAGTAATGTATTGTAAAACATTACGTCGTTTTAGAGATAAAACGTTTAACCTAAGCAGTTTTTAGGTGTCGGTGCGGGGTGGAGCAGCATGGTAGCTCGTCGGGCTCATAACCCGAAGGTCGTTGGTTCAAATCCAGCCCCCGCTACCAATTTTATATTTCATCTATTATTCGTTTCTGTAATGATGTGATAGATAAGGGGTTACCCTTAATGACAGTTTCGTATCTATTTAGCGTCGCTAATTAGATAATGTAGAAGCCCCTTATTGGGGTTTTTTTGTATCTGTTGTTCGGCCGATAAGTTCTTTTGCGGCCAGAATAGCAGAAGAAGGCTATGTGGTAAGCTGTTAACAGTTTTTATCCAAAGTGGGCCTAGAGCCCTTTTTTTGTTTTTGAGTTTTGCAGAATGTAGTTAATTATTTCCAACTATTATCTGCGAATAAAAGTATTAGGTTTTATTCATGTCGTCAGTGCAAAACAAGTTAACCGCACTCATTGGGCCCATTGTTGAGTCTCTTGGCTGTGACCTATGGGGCTTAGAATATTTGACACAGGGTCGCCAAGCGACACTGCGTATTTATATTGAAAAGTCGTCCACGGCAGAGAGTGATGCTAGTGAAATTAATGCTGAAGATGACAATAAAAACAAAAAAGATGCGGGTATTGGTCTGCACGATTGCGAAAAAGTGAGTCGCCAAGTGAGCAGTGTCTTGGATGTAGAAGATCCGATTGCGAGTCATTATACTCTCGAGGTATCTTCGCCAGGCATGGATAGGCCGCTTTTCTCGTTGGCGCACTATCAGCGCTCTATCGGCGAAAAAGTGGCTATTAAATTGGGTCGTAAATTTGAAGACCGTAAAAACTTTACCGGTGTGATAACTGGTGTTGAGAATGATGAAGTGATTCTGCAGGTTGATGAAGAAGAATACTTGTTACCAATTGAATTAATAGATAAGGCAAATGTTATCCCTACTTTTTGATAAGTGGGGGTTATTTTTGTTCCGATAAATTTTTTGTGATGTGTAGTTAAGAGGCACAACTATGGGCAAAGAGATATTATTAGTCGCTGAGGCGGTTTCTAACGAAAAAGGCGTAGATGCAGAAATTATTTTCGAAGCACTAGAATTGGCTTTGGCAACGGCAACTAAAAAACGTTATGACGAAGATTCAACCATTGACGTGGCTATTGATCGAAAAACAGGTGACTACGAAACTTTTCGTAGTTGGGACGTGGTCGATGATGAAACGTTGGCTTTGCTGGGGACTCAGTTCACAACAGAAGAAGCCACCGAGCAACATCCTGATTTAAAGCCGGGTGATACGCACAGAGAGAAAATCGAAAACGTTGATTTTGGTCGCATCGCAGCACAGACAGCAAAGCAAGTTATCGTGCAAAAGGTTCGTGAAGCTGAGCGTGAGCAAGTAGTCGAAGAGTACCGCGACAGAGTCGGCGAATTAATTAGTGGTACTGTTAAAAAAGTCACTAGAGATAATGTTATTGTCGATTTAGGTAATAATGCAGAAGGTTTGTTGCCGCGCGAGCAATTAGTGGGTCGAGAAATTTATCGCATGGGTGACCGCATTCGTGCGATGCTAATGGAAGTGCGCAGTGAAGTACGGGGCCCTCAGTTGTATCTAAGTCGTGCTAGCTCAGAGATGCTAGTTGAACTTTTCCGAATTGAAGTGCCAGAAATTGCCGAAGAAATTATTGAGTTGAAAGCGGCAGCACGTGATCCGGGTTCGCGAGCTAAAATTGCGGTTAAAACCAATGACGGTCGTATAGATCCTGTTGGTGCTTGTGTGGGTATGCGCGGTGCGCGCGTGCAAGCGGTATCAAACGAGTTGGCCAACGAGCGCATAGATATTATTTTGTGGGATGATAATCCTGCCCAATTTGTGATTAATGCGATGGCGCCTGCAGAAATCGAGTCTATCGTGGTTGATGAAGAGACTGGTTCGATGGATGTGGCTGTTGCCGAAGACAATCTCGCAATGGCTATTGGTCGTGGTGGGCAAAATGTTCGTTTAGCTTCAGAGTTAACAGGCTGGGAAGTTAACGTCATGAGCATTCAGCAATGGGAAGAAAAGCAGGAAAAAGAAGCCGGCGGTCAAGTAGAGCTGTTTATGGAATCGCTCGATGTTGATGAAGACATTGCGGGTGTTTTGGTTGACGAAGGGTTTACTAGTCTAGAAGAAGTCGCTTATGTTCCGCTAGAAGAAATGTTGGCAATAGATGGTTTTGACGAAGATATTGCAAACGAGCTGCGGACGCGCGCAAAAGATGCGCTGTTAACGAGAGCATTAGCGTCGGAAGAAGAGTTGGAAGGTGCGGAGCCTGCGGCAGATTTGCTGGCGATGGAAGGCATGGACAATGTGTTAGCCTTGGTGTTAACTAAGCGTGGCGTTATTACAATGGAAGACTTGGCTGAGCAAGCTGTCGATGAGCTATTAGATATTGATGGCATGACAGAGGAGCGCGCAGCCGCGTTAATAATGAAAGCTCGTGAACCTTGGTTTGCTTCAAGTGAAACCAATGAGTAATTGATTGAGGAAATAACATGGCAGATGTAACAGTTAGTGATCTAGCTACATTGGTCGGCGCTTCAGTCGATCGATTACTCGGGCAAATAAAAGAGGCTGGTTTATTGCATAAATCAGCTGATGCGCTCGTGTCTGACGAAGAAAAAAAAGTGTTGTTGGCTTATCTAAAAACAAGTCACGGTGAAGAGACAAGCGCTCCGAAAAAAATCACCTTAAAGCGGAAAACAGTCAGTACGCTTAAAACGGGTACAGGTTCTAGTCGTAAGACAGTCAATGTTGAAGTACGTAAAAAGCGGACCTATATTAAACGCGAAACTGAAGAAAGTGTCGAAGATGAGCCGGTAGATGTCGAGTTAACAGAAGTCGAAGAAGCCCCGATTGACGTCTTCGTCGAAGAAGAGAAAGACGTCGAGCCTGTCAGTGAAGTCGAAGCTCAGGTGGAAGAAGCCGCGACAGAAATAAGCGATACCCCCGAAGTCAAGCCTGTGCGTTCAGTATTAGTTGATGACTTTGAAGTGAAGCGACAGGCAGCAGCACAGGCAAGACGACGTGCTGATGAAGATACAAAAACGCGTAACCAAGACTTGATCGCCCAAAAAGCTGCCGAAAAAGCTCAGCAGAAAAAAGCCAGAGAAGACGCAGATCCTAAGCAAAAGCAAGCGGCTGCCGAAGCGCTAGCATTAAAAACGCAGCAGGAAGAAGAGAAAGGTAAGCACGGTCGTAAGAAAGAAAAGGTTGGTGCTGGTCCTGCTGATGAAGCTCCACGCAAAAAAGTTGTTCGCAACAAAGGTACTGGTTCTAAAAAAGCGGGTAGTAAAATTGATTTGTCTCGGTTGTCAGATGACTACGAAGATGACACTGTGATGCGTCGCCGTTCACGCGGTTCGAAATCAAATAGCCATGGATTTAAAAAGCCAACTGTGAAAATGTCTCATGAAGTACAAATTCCAGAGATGATCTCTGTTCCTGATCTTGCTCAACGTATGAATGTTAAAGCGCCTATGCTGATCAAAGAGCTCATCAAAATGGGTGTGATGGCCACTATTAACGAGCCGCTCGACCAAGAGTCAGCGCAGTTAGTGGTTGAAGAATTAGGCCATACAGCAGTATTAGTCAGCGGTAACGAAGTTGAAGAGCAGCTAGTAGAAGATCTAGAAACTCTGGGCGATAAAGTGTCGCGTGCACCAATTGTTACTGTTATGGGTCACGTAGATCACGGTAAAACGTCGTTACTTGATTACATCCGTAAGGCAAAAGTAGCAGCAGGCGAAGCCGGTGGTATTACTCAGCACATCGGCGCGTATCGTGTTAAAACTGATCACGGCGAAATCACCTTTTTAGATACTCCCGGTCACGCTGCCTTTACTGCTATGCGTGCTCGTGGGGCGCAATGTACCGATGTGGTTATTTTGGTAGTGGCTGCTGACGATGGTGTGATGCCACAAACAGAAGAGGCTATTCTGCATGCTAAAGCTGCAGGCGTTCCACTAGTCGTCGCGGTAAATAAGTGTGATAAAGAAAGTGCCGACCCTGATCGAGTTAAAAATGAGTTAGTCGCCAAAGGTGTTATTCCCGATGATTGGGGCGGCGACACACAGTTTGTTAACGTGTCTGCGCATACCGGTGAAGGCGTCGAGAAATTACTCGAAAGTGTTTCGTTGCAGGCAGAGTTACAAGAATTAACCGCTGTAACCGATGCTGCAGGTAAAGGTGTGGTCGTTGAATCACGTGTTGATAAAAGTCGTGGCGTCGTCGCGACCGTGCTGGTTCAACACGGCACGTTAAAACGCGGTGATGTATTGCTAGCGGGTCAAAGTTTTGGTCGTGTAAAAGCCATGACTAACGAACTCGGCAAGTCTGTCAATGAAGCAGGCCCTTCAACGCCAATTGAATTGCTAGGTTTAGATTCGCCGCCCAATGCAGGTGATGAATTTGTGGTTGTGCCTGATGAGCGTCGTGCGCGTGAAGTGGCAGAGCATCGCTCTGAACGTGAACGTGAAGATAAGCTTAAGCGTCATCAAGAAGCTAAGCTTGAGAACATGTTTGCGGGCGTAGGCGAAGGCGAGAAAAAAGTACTCACTGCAGTGGTTAAAACCGATGTGCGGGGTTCTTTAGAGGCAATTCTTACTGCGCTGGCTGAAATTGGAAACGATGAAGTACAAGTGAACGTGATTTCTTCCGGCGTTGGGGGTATTACTGGCAACGATATTAATTTAGCCCTTACCACTAATGCGATTGTGATTGGCTTTAATGTCCGTGCCGATGGTACGGCTAAAAAGATAGCCGAATCAGAAACTATCGAAATTCGTTATTACAGCATTATCTATCAATTATTAGACGATGTGAAAAATGCCCTTGAAGGTATGTTGTCTCCAGAACTTCGTGAAGAAATTGTTGGTGTTGCTAATGTACGCGAAGTCTTTAGTTCACCTAAGTTTGGCCAGATTGCTGGTTCTATGGTGACAGAAGGTACAATATACCGTAACGAGCCTATTCGCGTACTGCGTGATAATGTCGTGATTTACCAAGGTGAACTTGAGTCACTGCGTCGCTTCAAAGACGACGTCAGCGAAGTGCGTAATGGTACTGAGTGTGGTATTGGTGTTAAGGATTACGATGTGAAAGTTGGCGATCAAATCGAAGTTTACAAAGTCACCGAAGTAAAACGCGAGCTAGCATAACAAAATGGCGAAAGAGTTCTCACGTACCGACCGAATAGCGGACGCTATCCAACGTATCCTAGCGACCGCGATCACGCAAGAAATACGTGACCCGCGTGTCGGTATGGTCAATGTTAATGATGTGACTGTGACCAGGGATATGGCTCATGCTAAAGTCTATATTACCTTCGTCGGCAGAGATTCCGAAGAAGAAAGCCTGCAAGCGGCGGCAATATTGAATAATGCGTCTGGCTTTCTACGCAATATCGTGGCGAAAGAATTAGAGATTAGAATGACACCTAAGCTGCGTTTTATCTACGATAAAACATCGGTGCAGGGTCAGCAGCTATCCAACTTGATCGATAAAGCGATTGCTCAGGATGCCCATCATGAAGACGGGGATTTAAGCGATGATGAGCATCAATAACATCTAGATAAATACAAAAAATAGGGCCGGACAAACATTTTTTAATAATAAAAAATATTTGTCCGGCCCTATTTTTTTAATGAATAAGAGATAATTGTGGGAAGAAGACCAAAGTGGGGGCGTCCAATAGATGGCGTGCTGTTATTAAATAAAGATACTGGTATGACGTCGAACGCTGCATTGCAGCAAGCTAAGCGCTTGTTCTTCGCTAACAGAGCGGGACATACCGGTAGTCTTGACCCACTCGCGACGGGGGTTTTGCCGCTTTGTTTTGGTGAGGCGACCAAATTTTCACAGTTTTTATTAAATGCAGACAAAACCTATAGCAGTACATTTCGTCTAGGAATCAAAACGGAAACGGGTGACTGCGATGGGGAAGTGGTAAGCACAACAGATGCAAATCATCTGACAACGCAAATGATTGAAGAGTGTTTGCCTCGTTTTCGTGGGTTGATCCAGCAGATTCCATCAATGTACTCTGCACTAAAGCATCAGGGTAAGCCACTCTATAAGTGGGCGCGTGAAGGCATTACCATCCCGCGAGAGCCGCGAGAAGTCACTATCTATGCGTACCAAATCACCGCGTTTAGAGCAGCGGGTGATACCGCTGAATTTGATGACGCATCCGATGCCGATAAGGGCAGGCGATACCCCGAAGTCGATGTTGAGGTTCACTGCAGTAAAGGGACATATATACGTTCGTTAGCCGAAGACCTGGGTGAAATGTTAGGTGTTGGTGCGCATGTTTCACGGTTACACCGTCGCTCGGCAGGCCCTTTTGTTGAAGCTGATAGTGTCTCTTTGCACACCCTGACAGACACTAGAGGTGAAAGTGATCCAGCGTCGTTAGACCACTTACTACTCCCCACCGATTCTCCGGTGCAGAATTTACCGCAAGTCATTATCTCCGATGAAATGGGTGATTACTTTCGCCAAGGGCAGCCAGTAATGAGTACCGAAGCCTACCGCTCTGCAGAAGAAGGTGGTATTGTTCGCGTGCGTATGGATAATGGTGAATTTATAGGCATTGCCGAACTCATCGAAGGCCAGTTAGCCCCTAAGCGAGTGGTGGTTAAAAAGAGTGAATAGAATATAAAGAGATCTTTGTATTAAAGTGAAATGACTTTATTGCAAAGGCCTTTTAGAGAATTTGACCTATCTGTAAATATGCACGGGTAGGCCAATAAATAGGGAAGGATAAGTGGGGTCAGATCAGACTTTGAATAAAAGTTGGATCTGACCCCACTTATCCTCTCTGCATATTAAACGAAAGAGGATATTATCATGGCACTCAGTGCAGAAGAAAAAGCAGTAATTGTTAAAGACAATCAAATCGAAGCCGCTGATACCGGTTCTCCAGAGGTGCAAGTTGCCTTATTGACTGCCAACATTAACAAGTTACAAGGACATTTCGCTGATCACAAACAAGATCACCACTCACGTCGTGGTCTTATTCGTATGGTAAACCAACGTCGCAAGTTGTTGGATTATTTGAAAAGCAAAAATGTTGAGCGTTATGCTAGTTTAATTAAGAAATTAGGCTTGCGTCGCTAAGTAAAAGCTAAAAGTGCCCGCTATTGCGGGCACTTTTGTTTTATCGCGTCAGGTGTTCTTTGTATGTGATGTAGGGATTTAATGAATGCCATGGGGTGAAGGTACAGGCCTTGACCCCATGGCATTCATTAAATCCTTGTCATTCAACAGATTACGGCTAAACACATCATCAATATTGATAATTAATAGAAAATAGAAAGGATAAATTTGTGAATCCAGTAACTAAAACATTTCAGTTCGGTAATGATACCGTCACGCTAGAAACCGGTCGTGTTGCACGCCAAGCTACCGGTGCGGTATTAGTAAGCATCGGTAAGACCCAAGTGTTATGTACCGTGGTCGGTGCAAAACAAGCAGTGGAAGGTAAAGGTTTCTTCCCGCTATCAGTACACTATGTAGAAAAAGCTTACGCAGCCGGTAAAATTCCAGGTGGCTTTTTCAAACGTGAAGCACGTCCAAGTGAGAAAGAAACACTGACTTCTCGTCTAATCGATCGTCCTATTCGTCCATTATTTCCAAATGGCTTCATGAATGA
>Ga0307488_10001324_pt1 | contig 20661 bp, 14 predicted proteins | sample SB02metaG_FD_202248 | JGI IMG/M metagenome (GOLD analysis project Ga0307488, IMG submission 202248) | Sea-ice brine microbial communities from Beaufort Sea near Barrow, Alaska, United States - SB 0.2 | ecosystem: Environmental > Aquatic > Marine > Coastal | place: USA: Alaska | collected... | reverse complement strand
GACACACCTGTTCAGACCAAGAGCACAAGGTTAGAAGTAACCGCCATCGCAAAGAAACACTATATTGAAATTCTTGAATTGAAACCTGAGACCGTAATTATTAGATTCAAGCAACAACCCGATAGCGCCCTACTTGCTGAATCAAGAATAGTAAAAACTGGCCTTGATTTTTTAAGGCCCGATCAAGCTATTTCAGTTGTTGAGACCTCTACCCGAATATATAACCAATAGAGGTACTGAAAATGAATTTATCTGATATTGGTTTAACCTATAACCGACTAGTAATGACCGTCGTATTATCGTTAATGTTGTTTGGTGGCATTAGTTACTTTTCGCTACCAGCACAAGAAGACCCTGCCATAAAAGTTCGGGAGGCTGTCATTACAACTCACTTTCCTGGTATGCCCGCTGAGAAGATAGAACTTTTGATCACCAAAACAGTTGAAGAAGGCGTTCGTAATGTCGATGAGGTCAAGGAAATCCGCTCAATTTCCATGCCCGGCACATCCGTCGTTTATGTGGCTTTATATGACCGTTATTACGACCTCGACCAAATTTGGGATAAAGTTCGAAACGAATTAGAGAAAGTAAAAAATGAATTACCGGAGGGAACCCCAGCCCATTTCATTAATGATAACTTTGGCGATGTTGCAATATTAACCGTCGCTCTGCAGGCCGATGAAGGCATTCTGATGGGCGACATGTTTGACATGGCGCAACATGCTCGTGACATGATGTACACCGTAAATGGCACTCAATCGGTCAACATTCTAGGTGCGCAACAAGAAAATATTGTAATTGAAGTTTCTGACGTTAAAGCGGCCCAACTCGGTGTATCTCCTACTCAGTTACTTGATACATTGCAGCAACAAAATGTTATTCGCTCCGGCGGCATAATCAACTTAAACGGGAAGAGTTTTAATATTGTTCCTAGTGGCGACTTCACCAGCATTCAGTCAATCAAAGAAGTCATTTTTACGCTACCTAACACCAACAACTCAATACGCTTGGAAGATATCGCAACGGTATACAGGAGTATTCAAACGCCTGAGTCTCAAACTGCTTATTTTAATGGTGAACGCGCAATTGTATTGGCAGTAGCTAAAAATGACCGCTTTAGCGTGACCGAATATACGCCTCGCTTAGAAGAAATGCTGCGGACCTTAGAACAACAGATGCCTGCCGGTATAAGCCTCAACGTCATTACTCGACAAGCAGACCAAGTAAATGCTGCGGTAGACGGTGTGTCAATAAACGTCATCCAAACCCTAGCCATTGTGCTCGGCGTTGTCATTCTCTTCCTTGGCTTTCGTATTGGGCTAATTGTAGGGGCAATAGTACCTGCAGTTATCTTAATTGTGCTCGCGGTGCTTAATTTTAATAATATGGCACTTGAACGTATGAGCTTAGCAACACTTATCATTTCACTTGGTTTACTTGTCGATAATGGGATTGTAGTTGCGGAAGACTTCAAACGACGACTAGAAAAGGGTGAAAAACGTCGCGAAATCGTGTCTGCAATAGGCCGTACACTAGCGATTCCGCTACTTACCTCCTCTGCCACAACCATGCTGGTATTCTTGCCCCTAATGCTAGCTGAGAGCAGCTCTGGTGAATACACTCGTTCTGTATCAATCGTGATCATTTATTCACTTTTTACTTCTTGGCTACTATCCCTCATGGTTACGCCTTATTTGTGCTACCTATTTATTAAAGATACAGAGGTCAAGAAGTCCGGGTTACAAGCCAAAGTAGCCAACTTCTTTGATCTTATAAACCCATTGTACAAAGCGCTTTTATATTTTGTATTGAAATATCGAGCTTTCACTATGACACTGACCGTTCTTCTTTTCCTAGCTGCAGGACTTGCAATGAGCACCGTTCCTGTTAAATTTTTCCCGGATTCAGATCGAGCTCAAGTATTAGCATATATTGATTTACCCGCGGGCTCTTCAATGCATGAAACTGAAGCTGTATTAGAAATCGTATTTGCCCTCCTCGACAATAAAGAACGTTACCCTCATGTGGATAATTACGCAGCTTATGGCGGTTTCGGGGGCCCCAGATTTGTATTGTCACTCACTCCTATTACGCCAGAATCCAGTAAAGCCTTTGTCATGCTTAACCTCAAGGATAAAAAGTACCAAGATGGAACAATGAAAAAGCTTCGGGAGGACTTTGCTAGTGGTTTCCCTATGGTAAATGCGCGTGTTACTAAAATGTTTTTGGGCCCGTCTGACTCAAATAAAATTGATGTGCAGGTTATCGGTCCTGACAAAGATTATATTTATAATACAGCACTAGAGATTCAAGAGATTTTCCGAAATTTGGAGGGGACTGTTGAAATTAAAAATGACTGGGAAAATAAAATAACTCAGGTTGATGTACAAATTGATCAGGCTAGAGCTAAACGTGCTGGTGTCACTTCCGCCGATGTAGCAAGGTCGTTAGAAACATTTTTTTCAGGCACCGTAGTGTCAGAGTTTAGAGACGGTGATGATTTAATCCCCATCATTATTCGAGGCAAAGCCGAGGATAGGTATGACATCAGTCGTATTTATGGTATCAACGTTTATGCCGCTTCAAGAGATGTAAACGTGCCATTGGAACAAGTTGCTGACATTAGTTTTAGTCCGCAATACGCAAGAATCGCTCGCGAAAATTTATTCAGAACGGTTACCATTGAAGCCAAAAACTTGAATATGACGGCTGAAGATATGGTGCCAATTTTAGAACCTGAACTTGATAAACTCAGGGCTAAATTACCGCCCGCTCATCGCATTGAATTTGACGGTGTGGTGAAAGATTCAAAAGAATCTCAGGCATCTCTTAACGCTAATTTACCACTATGTTTAGCAGTAGTAATGCTGGTACTAATAGCTCAGTTCAATTCGCTGCGTCGTGCCAGCATCGTTATTCTGACCGTACCTCTTATTTTAATAGGGGCGGTTATTGGCCTACTAGTTGTGCAAGTAAACTTTGGGTTTATGGTCATTTTGGGTTTATATGCATTGGCCGGGATTATTGTTAACAACGCCATTGTATTGATCGACAGAATAGATATAGAACGTAAGGAAATTGAGGATCAATACGAAGCGCTGGTCCAAGCGTGTCTGCGCAGGTTACGTCCTATCGTAATGTCTACAGTGACGACCATTCTCGGCCTATTACCTTTAATTATTAGTCAAGACGCTCTGTTTTTCGGAATGGCAACTGCATTGGCATTTGGCTTAGCCATTGGCACATTGTTAACTTTAGGTGTTGTACCTGTTCTTTACAGTCTATTCTTCAATATCAAAAAGGAGGCTGAGCTAAAATAGCGTCTACGATAGCAACGTTAGCATCGGGAAAGTCAATACTATTGAGCTCACTGATGTCTGCCCAGCGATGGATCTGGCCCTCTTTTCCAAAGGGTTCACCAGTGAACTTGTGCACTTGCAAAACTGACAATAGAACACGTTTTTCGGTATATTCATGAGCGATTTCAATCAGTGCAGAAGACGCTGTAATACTAATACCTATTTCTTCTTGAAGCTCACGGTTTAGGGCCTCTTCAACAGATTCTCCAGCCTCTACTTTTCCTCCTGGAAATTCCCACTTACAGCCTTGATGTTGATGGGCAGCGCGTTTACATATAAAAAAGGTATTATTCCTTCTAACAACACCGACAGCTACATGGACTTGCTTCATTACTACCACCTAATATGCAAAAAAACAGCCTTCAATGATTAGATTGAAAGACTGTTTTAAAATTAATCCAATGTCAGTTAGGGTTTGTTAAGACAGTTTACCATGACATTGTTTATACTTTTTACCAGAGCCACAAGGGCATGCGTCATTGCGGCCTACTTTAGGACCTGAACGCTGAACAGATGCTGGTTTTTCTTGAGCATCAGGTTCTGTCACCGACTTGTGTTCAAACTTCTTTTCAACTTCAGCTGCACGGCGCTGCGCATCTACTGCTTCTACGTCAGACTGCTGTTGCACTTGCACCCGACTTAAAATGCTTATTACATCAACTTTCAGCGTATCTAACATTTGTGAAAATAACTCGAAGGACTCACGTTTATATTCTTGCTTCGGATTTTTTTGAGCGTAACCGCGCAAATGAATACCTTGGCGTAAATGGTCCATTGCAGCCAAATGTTCTTTCCATAAGCTATCCACGCTTTGCAGCATGACTGCTTTCTCAAAGTTACGAATAACATCTGCACCTACCGTTTTTTCCTTTAACTCATAGGATTTTACGACTTCTTCGTAGATGCGCTCTCGAACTGTTTCTTCAAATAACTTATCGTCATTATCAAGCCATTCTTGAACTGGTAACTCGAGTGCAAAATCACTTTTAAGACGCTCTTCCAAACTTTTAACATCCCACATCTCGTCTAGCGATTGTGGTGGTATATATTGGTTAATAACCTCTGTTACGACATCTTTTCTAATGTTAGCGATCATTGAGCCAATGTTACCGTCGTCTAATAATTGGTTTCGTTGCTCATAAATAACACCGCGTTGGTCATTCGCTACATCGTCATATTCAAGTAATGATTTACGAATATCGAAGTTGCGACCTTCTACTTTACGTTGTGCATTTTCAATAGCACGCGATACCCACGGATGTTCAATTGATTCGCCTTTTTCCATTCCTAGGCGCTTCATCATATTGCCCATTTTTTCAGAAGCAAATATACGCATTAAGGCGTCATCCAGTGACAGATAGAAACGTGAGGAACCGGCATCACCCTGACGACCCGAGCGGCCGCGCAACTGGTTATCAATTCGGCGCGACTCGTGGCGCTCAGTACCAATGATATGCAAACCACCAGATACTAACACAGCGTCATGGCGCTTCTGCCACTCAGCTTTTAAATTGTCGAGTTGTTTCTCCGTTGGATTTTTTAACTTCTCAACTTCAGCCTGCAAGTTGCCACCCAACACAATATCAGTGCCACGGCCCGCCATGTTAGTTGCAATAGTTACTTGCCCTGGCATACCAGCATTTGCAACGATATCGGCTTCGTGTTCATGGAATTTTGCGTTAAGTACTTTATGCTCAATTTTTGCTTTCTTTAATATATTAGAAAGCAATTCAGAATTTTCAATTGATACCGTACCAACAAGCGTTGGTTGACCGCGTTTAACGCAACTCAAGATGTCCTGTACAATGGCATCATACTTTTCTTCAGTGGTAAGGTATATTTTGTCCGCTCTATCATCACGAACCATTGGTTGATTTGTAGGGATAACAACGGTTTCTAAGCCATAAATGGATTGAAACTCAAAGGCTTCTGTATCAGCAGTACCTGTCATACCTGATAGCTTGTCATAAATCCGGAAATAGTTTTGGAATGTGATTGACGCTAGCGTTTGATTTTCATTCTGGATGTTAACACCTTCTTTCGCTTCAATAGCTTGGTGTAAACCTTCAGACCAACGACGCCCTTCCATTGTTCGACCTGTATGTTCATCAACAATAATGATTTCATCACCTTTGACAATGTAATCAACATCTTTCGAGAACAACTTGTGCGCGCGTAATGCGGCATTCACATGGTGTAACAAGGAAATGTTAGCAGCTGCAAAAAGAGACTCTTCTTGGCCCAATATGCCGTACTTCTGTAATAATTCTTCAACAAATATTTGGCCTGTTTCGGTCAAGTGGATTTGCTTGCCTTTCTCATCGATAGTGTAGTGGCCGTCACCAATATTGTCTTCTTCATCTTCTTTTTCCTGTTGTTGTAACTCAGGAATAATAAGATTAATTTTTCGATATGCCTCTGAGCTATCTTCGGCCGCACCGGAAATGATAAGTGGCGTTCTAGCTTCATCAATAAGAATCGAGTCGACCTCATCGATAACCGCAAAATGCAGTCCACGTTGCACACGATCTTGGGGGCTAAACGCCATGTTATCGCGAAGATAATCAAAGCCAAATTCGTTATTCGTACCATAAGTAATATCAGCCTGATAGGCACTATTTTTTTCAGCCGCACTTAACCCTGGAATGTTACAACCGACAGTTAAGCCTAAAAATTCAAAAAGAGGTCTGCTCCAGTCCGCATCTCGTTTGGCAAGATAGTCATTCACAGTAATAACGTGAACACCTTCGCCAGATATTGCATTTAAGTAAGAGGGCAGTGTTGATGTGAGGGTTTTACCCTCACCTGTGCGCATTTCAGCAATTTTACCTTGGTGTAAAACTAAGCCGCCTTTCATTTGCGCATCAAAGTGCCGCATGCCGTAAACGCGTTTACTCGCCTCTCGGACTAAAGCAAAGGCTTGAGCAGCGATATCATCCGTCGACTCGCCTTTCTCTAGGCGCTCTTTGAATGCGGCTGTTTTACCTTTCAATTCATTATCAGATAGCGCTTCGAATGCTTTCTCGTATCCGTTGATAACAACAACTGTCTTTTTTAATTTTTTTAGTAAACGGTCGTTACGACTGCCAAATACTTTTTTTAAGGTGCCTGCAAACATGCTATTTGATTTTCCAAAAATGACTAAAATAAAACGCATTACATAATAACAATTATGTGGCGCATAAACTACATGTACTAGAAAAGCTTAGCACATGACTGAGCTATTATTAATGAGTCAGAGGCTTTATTAGACCGGAGAAAACTGAAAATCAGTTCTTTTAGCGATAGATGAATGGTAGTGGATCAATCTGTTGACCGTTTTTTAGAACTTCATAGTGCACATGAGCACCTGTTGAACGACCAGTATTACCGACTAATGCGATACCCTGACCTTTAGTAACAACGTCGCCAACTGCAACAATTAACTCAGCGTTGTGACCATATCTTGTTCTTAAACCGTTTCCGTGATCAATTTCAACTAAGTTTCCATATCCATATCTGCTGCCCGACCAAGTCACCACACCGGCACCTGTCGCAATAACGTCTTCACCTTCTTTACCTGCGAAGTCTATGCCTTTGTGCATAGACGGGCGGCCAGTGAACGGGTCTTTGCGAACACCGTAATAAGATGACAACCAACCTTTCCCGACTGGACGTCCTGCTAACTCACTCTGTCTTTCTATATTGAGGCCCATCATCAGGGATTCAAGGGCTGTGAGTTGCTGGATTTTAAAATCTAGCGTCTCAGCCATTTTATTTATTTGATTTGTTAAAGAAGAATCAGTTACATCAAGCGTTTGCATTTCGTCGCTTAACGTAAAATCTTCTTTGTTAAGACCGGCGTTTTCGGCCATGGTTGCTGTAAGCAACTCCATCTTATTAATTCGATTTTGCATAATTGCCAACTGATTCACAATACCACCAACCTGCTCTAGGGTGTTTGTTTTTAGTTGGTCAACTAATTTCGCTTGTTGCTCTAATCCTGTTTTTACAACATTAACACGAACGTGATTTTCGTAGACAGATTCTGTGGAGCGGCTAGAGATAAGGAAGACAATCGATGCTATTACAGACACGCTTAGCAATTTGCGAGCGGATATTCGCTTGACAAATCTGCGATTTTTGCCTTTGTAAAGTATCGTAAAACTCATCATTACCCTATTTTAATTGCGGTTTACTAGATTTAACGTCGTCAAACGACAATAATTCAACCTTCATAGTAACAGTTTAACCCTGTTATCGACACAAAGAAACATTTAGTAAATACACCTACTTATTCTTTCTAATACCCAAAGTTGAAATCGGAGTCGCTACCGCTCAACACCAGACGATACAGGAGAAAGATTAAAATGCTAAGGAAGGTTCAATATAACGGATAGGTAAACTGTCCTCGTTTTCGAACTCAACATATTCCCATGCGGTAACATCGTCAAGTATGGCATTTAATAACTTATTATTTAAACCATGCCCTGTTTTATACGCGACAAGCTCACCAATAAGACTGTGCCCACCTAAATACAGATCGCCCACGGCATCCAATATTTTATGCTTTAAAAATTCGTCACTACAGCGCAAACCTTCTGGGTTTAACACTCGATATTCATCAAGAGCAACAGCATTATCCATACTGCCACCTAATGCTAAATTCATAGAGTTCATAAACTCTAAATCTCTCATAAACCCAAATGTTCTAGCTCGACTTACTTCATCAACATATGAGTCAACTGAAAAGTCTAATATCACTTTCTGTCTGCTCGCTGCTATCGCTGGGTGCTCAAAGTCAATTTCGAAATTCACTTTGAATCCGTCATGAGGTCTGAACTCAGCCCACTTATCGCCATCTTCGACACGCACAGTTTTAGTTATTTTGATGAATTTTTTAGGAGCATCCAGTTCTTGTACACCGGCAGTTTGGAGCAGAAAGATAAACGGAGAAGCACTACCATCCATAATAGGCAGTTCGTGACTATCCACTTCAACGATAATATTATCAATACCAAGACCAGACAACGCAGAAGCTAAATGCTCTACAGTATGTATGGAATGACCATCGGCATTAGTGATACACGTGCACAGCATGGTATCTCCAACGGCGTTAGCTTTGGCTTGAATATCTGCGTGCGGCGTTAAATCAACGCGACGAAAAACGATACCGGTGTTGGCAGGCGCAGGACGCAGAGTCATAGTGACTTTGCGTCCTTTGTGCAAACCGATACCTGTTTCTTTAACAGATTCTTTAATAGTACGTTGTTTTATCATTTTGTTTTATTTACCAAACACAAAAACGGCAAATATTATATTACCCAACCAGTTAATTGTCAAAGACTTACAATATTTCAAGCTTTTTCTTAAAAAAAAAGACTGTTCAGACCACTTCAACTAAGCATTAGCCTAGTCACCGTCATTTGTCCTAATCGGCCTGTTTTCTCAAGAATGCTGGAATATCAAGATACTCTAATTCATTACTTGGTTGTGGCGCTTCATCGTCTAACTTAAGCGCTTGATTACCATCAGTACCGCCTGTCGATCTATTATCTCTCGAACTAGTACCGTATTCTCTGCCCACAGCGCTTACTCGAGAATTATCATTTACTAAACTAATATCAGGCTTGCGTTCCGCACCAATACCAGTTGCAACGACAGTAACACGAACTTCATCAGTCAGCTCTGGATCGATAACCGTACCAACTACAACGGTTGCATTTTCAGAGGCAAATGCTTTAACTGCATTACCAATGATTTCGTACTCATCGATAGCAAAATCTAACCCTGCAGTGATGTTAACTAGTATGCCGCGTGCGCCTGACAAGTCGATATCTTCGAGAAGAGGACATGCAATTGCAGCTTCAGCAGCTTCTTCCGCTCTATCTTCACCGCGACCAACACCGCTTCCCATCATTGCCGTACCCATTTCTGACATAACCGTTTTCACATCGGCGAAATCGACGTTTATCAAACCAGGGCGAGTAATAAGCTCAGCAATACCTTGAACAGCACCACGTAATACATCATTAGCGGCAATGAACGCTTGGAGCAACGGAGTGCCTTTGCCCATTACTTTTAATAGTTTTTCATTTGGTATCGTAATCAATGAATCAACGTGCTTTGAGAGCTCCGCAATACCTTGATTAGCGAAATCAGAGCGTTTTTTGCCTTCGAATGGGAAAGGTTTGGTGACAACCGCAACGGTTAAGATCCCCATTTCTTTCGCAATTCTGGCAACTTCTGGTGCAGCGCCTGTGCCTGTTCCGCCACCCATTCCAGCCGTGATAAACACCATATCAGCGCCTTCCAGCGTTTGACGGATCTTCTCGCGGTCTTCTTGAGCAGCCTCACGGCCGACGTTTGGATCTGCGCCAGCACCCAAGCCTTTCGTAACTTCGCTACCGATCTGTAATTTAATGTGAGCACTTGACGTCTTTAATACCTGCGCATCGGTATTCATGGCGATAAATTCTACACCTTCGATCACTTGCTTAACCATATATTCGACGGCGTTACCACCACCACCTCCGACGCCAACTACTTTAATGACGGCTTCGTCGCTTTGACTGTCCATTAGTTCGAACATTCTGCTTCTCCGGTATACTGAAACCTATTTGTTTTGTTATGTCGGTTTCATATTGTTTTAGCGCTTAAGGGCCCCCTAAAATTCGCCCTTAAACCAGCTTTGGATGCGTTTTAACACGCTTTCTTCGCCTTTCTTCGAAGACGTTCTTTTATTATTTATATTTTGTTTACCATACTGTAACAGACCCACTGCTGTTGCAAAACAGGCATCATCAACATATTCAGCCAAACCCTTGACTGAGTGGGGCTTTCCAACCCGTACTGGCATTTGGAATATTTCCTCTGCAAACTCTACTGCCCCTTCCATTTTGGCTGTTCCGCCAGTAATGACGAGACCTGCAGCAATTTGTTCTTCTAAACCACTCGCTTTGATTTGCTCATACGCTAATTCAAACAGCTCTTGGTATCTTGGTTCTATAACTTCGGCCAGAGTATGTCGCGACATGATTCTTGCAGGTCGACCGCCAACACTTGGCACTTCAATGCTATCTTCCATGCTCACCATGTCTTTCAGTGCACATGCATATTTTGTTTTAATGTCTTCCGCATTGCTCATAGGCGTGCGGAAAATTTTAGCAATATCGCTAGTTATTTGATTACCTGCTAATGGAATAACGGCTGTATGACGGATCGCGCCATCTGTATAGATTACGATATCCATAGTACCGCCACCGATGTCAATAACACAGACACCTAACTCACGTTCATCATCAGTCAATACTGCATAACTAGATGCTAGCGCTGAAAAAATGGTTTGATCGACGCTCAAACCACAACTTTCCACACATTTGACGAGGTTTTTAGCCATATCTTCGGCACACGTAATAATATGCGCTGCGGCTTCCATCCTTACACCTGACATACCGATTGGATTTTTAATCCCTTCTTGCACATCGATAACAAATTCTTGCGGTAACACATGCAGTAACTTACGTTCAGCCGCCATTGGCACCGAGCGCGCAGCATGGATTACATTGTCAACGTCGTCTTGAGTCACTTCCTGATTATTGATGGGCACCATTCCGCTCTCGTTTTGACACTGAACGTGACGCCCTGAAATTGACATAAATACTGAAGAAACGCTGCAGTCGGCCATCAATTCCATTTCATTAACCGCTTGTCTTACTGACTGAACAACGAGGTTCAAGTCATTCACACCACCCTTGTCCATTCCTCGGGACTTGTGCGTGCCAACGCCTATAATGCTAATGCTATCATCGTCAAGCAATTCGCCGACAATAGCTTTGATTACACTGGTTCCGATGTCTAAACCGACAATGAGGTCTCTTTCCGTAGCTTTAGACATGATTCATATCACTCATTTTAGTCATTATTTTCTGTAATTTCTTATTCTTTTTTATCATTTTTTTGCCAGCCCACGGCAAGACCAATATCATACCGCAAATCGATGTAATTAATCGCCTTTTTTTGTGCCTGTAACAGAGGAAAAACATCAATAAAATTTTGCAATCGATCGATAAACTGCTGTCGTCCTATATTTAAGCGTATCCCGTTGCTTAATTCGACTCTCCAAGCGAACCTTTCACTCAAAAACAACTCATTAATTGTGAGTCCAGTTGACCTTAACAATGACTGCATCGCATTGAATCCAGCTAATGCCGTTTTTTCACTTCCACCAGGCCCAAATAATTTAGGTAAATGTTTGTTTGGATCGCCACCATCAAAAATGTCGCCCTGTATATTCAATAATAGGTCATCATTCCAGATTGCGACAGGTGCTTGTTCCACTAAATAAATATGCAAGCTGCTTGGCCATCGTTTGCGAACTGAAGCTCTATAAACCCAAGGCATGTCCTCTAAAATTTTATGCACTTTATTTACATCTAACGCGAAAAAACTGCCTTTTTGGTATTTCCGAATAATCGCTTCCATTTGGGCATCTACTAAAACGTTTCTTTGCCCACTAAAAATAACCTTTTGTACCGGCAATTGTTGTTCATCTTCAAGCCACTTTATGACCTGTATTGCACCGTAAATAAAACCCGCAATGACAAACAAGAAAACAAGTAAACCAGTAAGTCCGTTTGGTCCTTGTATTTTACCACTTCTTTCGTCTTCATCAAATTCATCAAAGTCATCTATGAATGCATCCGCTTCATTTGAATCATCTACCGCACTTGGGCTATGAACAAGATCGCCAGTGCTCGGTGAAGATTTCCGAACATTGCGTCCTTGTTTTTCTAAATAGCCCTTCGTCATTCTGCTACTCCAGACTTGACGCTAGTACTTGCAGTACCAATTGCTCAAAGCTTAATCCAGCCTGCTCAGCCGCTTTTGGCACAAGGCTTGTTTCCGTCATGCCAGGCACGGTATTAGATTCAAGCAACATAAAGTTACCAAGTTCGTTGCGCATCAAATCAACTCGCCCCCAACCTTTACCAGAAAGTCCTTTAAATGCAATTAACGCAAGTTCACCGATACTCTTTTCAGTAGCATCATCCAAACCACTAGGGCAATGATACTCTGTCGTTTTATCATTGTACTTGGCATCATAATCATAAAAAACATGCGGTGTTGCCATGCGAATTGATGGTAACGCAACACCGTTTAAAATAGTTACCGTATACTCAGGACCATCAATATATTGCTCAACCAACACATCGTCATCATATTCGAGTGCTTGCTTCACCGCATTTTCAAGCTCTGCAGCGCTGCTCACCTTAGCCATGCCTATACTCGAACCTTCGCGAGCAGGCTTGACCATAGCAACTCCAGATAAGTGCACCAAAATCTCAGTGTAATTTGGTTTTGTAGCTGAGTTCACTTGCGCTTTTGTTACCACTTTATAATCTGCAGTAGGTAGACCTAAAGTTGACCAAACTTGCTTCGAATAAACCTTATCCATAGCCAATGCTGAACCTAACACACCAGTTCCTGTGTAGGGGATCTCAAGCAACTGAAGTGCGCCTTGCATACTGCCATCTTCTCCGCCCCTCCCATGCAGGATAATAAATGCGCGGTCGAAACCTGATGACACAAGATCTCCAATTGGATTTTCAGCTGGATCGAACTTGTGGGCGTCTACCCCCGCGCTTTGCAATGCGTTAAGGACCGCGGTGCCGGACGCCAAGCTCACTTTACGCTCAGCGGAATTCCCACCAAATAAGACTGCTACTTTGCCAAACGCCGCTATATCTTGTGCACTCGTTACTAGTTTATTCATGCATGGCCTGCCTTTCTCAACAATGCTTCCTTACTTAATTGAGTGGCGGCGATTGATTGCGCTATATCACCAATATTGCCGGCGCCTTGGGCAAATAACACATCACCGCCATTCATCACATCTGCTAGAATTTTATAGAGGTTTTTCTGTGAACTCACATAAATTGGTTCTAAGTTGCCGCGCTGGCGGATTGAGCGACACAATAACTTGCTGTCAATCCCTTCAATTGGCTCTTCGCTAGCGGCATAAATATCCAGTAACAAGAGAACATCAACTTGTGACAATACTTCGACAAAATCCTCGTACAAGTCACGTGTGCGCGAATATCGATGTGGCTGGTAAATCATTACGATACGCTTTTGTGGCCAATTATTACGAGCAGCAGCAATAGTCATAGCCACTTCGGTGGGATGATGTCCATAATCATCGACCAAAATTGTATCTCCGTATTCTTGGGTAAATTGCCCAAGCACTTGAAATCGTCGACCGATACCCTGAAAGTTTTGCAATGCCAATAAGATATCTTCGTCACTAATACCCTCATCCGTTGCTACAGCTATTGCTGCTGTTGCATTTAATACATTATGAATGCCCGGCAAACTGAGTTTAACTTGTAGTGCCTTTTGGTCTTTACGCTTAACTATAAAGTGACTGCAATTAAGTTCATAACGAACGTTAATTGCTTGATAGTCATTGCCATCTAATTGGCCATAAGTCAGATATTTACGGCCTACTTTTGGCAAAATTTCCCGCACAACTTGGTCATCACCACAGACAACAGCTAAGCCATAAAAGGGTAAATTGTGCAGAAATTCAACATAGGCATTTTTCATTTTCGAAAAATCACCTTGATAAGCCTCCAAGTGGTCAGCTTCAATATTAGTGATCACTGACAATGTAGGTTGCAAGTGCAAAAATGAAGCATCACTTTCATCAGCTTCTGCAATAAGATATTTACTTGCGCCTAATTTTGCATTCGTACCCGCGCTATTTAACAGTCCACCGATCACATAAGTAGGATCAAGTTTAGCTTGTGAAAAAATAGTCGCAATCAAGCTAGTCGTTGTCGTTTTACCATGCGTTCCAGCTACTGCTATGCCATAACGGAAACGCATTAGTTCAGCCAACATTTCTGCGCGACGAATGATAGGGATCCGTTGCTCGGTAGCGATTTGAATTTCAGGATTAGATTGATTAATTGCGCTCGATACAACCACTGCATCTACTTGCTGGATGTTATCAGCTGAATGACCTATAAAAATTTCGGCTCCTAAATCAGTCAAACGACTCGTCATACTGCTGCGTTTCATGTCAGAGCCAGAAACTTGATAACCTAAATTTATTACAACTTCCGCAATACCACCCATACCGGCACCACCAATACCAATAAAATGCAGCTTTTGCACTCTGCGCATTTTATGCGGCATCAATGCTGCGCTGTTGTCATCTTGAGCTGTCTTAGAAATACTTTTAGTTATCATAATGTGTCCCTCATGCCTTCTTGCACTATGGCAGAAGTTACTTTTAGCGTGGCGTCTTGGATACAAAGTGATCTTGCTTTACGCCCCATCTCTATGATTTTTTCTGGATTTGATAGCAAGTTATCTAGCTGTGAATATAAATTTTCAGTCAGTTTGTCTTGCTGAATTAGTATTGCAGCGTGTTGATCACTCAACGATCTGGCATTGTAAGTTTGATGATCATCAACTGCAATTGGTAGGGGTACAAAAATGGCGCAACTTTCGGTAGCCGCAACTTCCGCTACAGTGAGAGCACCCGCGCGACATATTACAATGTCAGCTTTCGCAAACTCAGCAGGGATATCATCAATAAATTCGAGGACTGTATTTTCTGATTGTTCAGCAAGCGCATTTTCTTTTGGCTTATGAGTCTTTTGCGACAATTGCGCATAGCGTAATTGTACCGGTTCAGTTTTACCTTTACCCGCTTGGTGCACAACCTTAATAACGTGTTTGTGACGAAGTTGGTTGATAACATCTGGAATTATTTTGTTCAGTGCCGCTGCGCCTAGACTACCACCCACAATAAGAAAACGAAAAGTATCATCATTGCGTTGAGTTTTAATGGCACTAAAAAATTCAGCACGCACAGGATTACCAACGAACTCGGCATTACGGGGAGATTTACTTGCCATTACAGAAGCATCCATGTCAAAGCCACAAAGTACCCGTTTTGCAACTTTAGCTAACCATTTATTGGTCATGCCAAAAATAGCATTTTGTTCATGTATAACGATCGGAATATCCAATATCCAAGCTGCAATACCGCCCGGACCACTTGCAAAACCGCCCATACCTAGCACCGCGTTAGGTTTTAAAGACTTGAGTATTGTGTGAGCTTGCCAAACTGCAGATATCAACATAAAAGGAGCGTATAATTTGGCAGCAATACCTTTGCCACGCACCCCTTTCACATCAAGAAAGTGAATTGGAAATCCATTTTTAGGAACAACTTCCGCTTCCATTTTATCTGCACTACCGAACCATTCAACCTGCCAACCTTGTTTAGTTATTTCGTGTGCAACAGCTAATCCAGGGAACACATGACCACCTGTGCCTCCTGCCATAATGATTAACAGTGGCTGCTTTTTACCTGAATCATTAGCATCACGCATCATCGGCGACCTCTGCAGCAGGATTCGTTTTTGTATGTTCAATTTTTCTACTACTGGCTTTCTTATTTGCTTTTTTACCGCCTCCACCGCGCTTTAGTGCCTGCACACCATCAACTCTAAGTTCAAAATCGATACGTAATAATATAGCTACAGCGATCGACATAACAATAAGTGAAGAACCACCATAACTGACGAACGGCAAGGTTAATCCTTTGGTTGGCAATATACCGGTGCTTGCCCCAACATTTACAGCTGTTTGAAAGCTAAACCAGATACCAATACCGTACGCTAAGAACGCATCAAACGGCCGATCTTGTTTCATCGCTTTATTGCCAATACGAAGCGCTATTACAACCATCGAAAGAATTAAGAGTAAAACGACTAACACACCGATATAACCTAATTCTTCGGCTAAGATTGCCATGATAAAATCGGTATGCGCTTCAGGTAAAAACTCTAACTTCTGTAGACTGTTACCTAAACCTTGTCCAAACCAAGAGCCACGACCATAGGCCATTAGAGATTGCGTTAATTGATAACCAGACCCGAATGGATCAGCCCAAGGATCGAGGAATGCGGTAACACGCTTAACGCGGTAAGGTTCAAAAAGTATTAGCGCTACCACTGCTAACACACCTGTAAATACTAAACCAAAAAATTGCCATAATTTGGCTCCCGCTAAAAACAATAAACCAATTGTTGTGGCGAACATAACGATAACCGTGCCTAAATCAGGTTGATTGAGTAATAGCAAAGCGAGTAAGAAAAAGACAGCTAAAGGTTTTACAAAACCTTTAAAATTTTCAGTAATTTCTTCGTATCTTCTAACCAAATAACCAGCGAGATAGCAAAAGAAAAATAACTTGGCTGGCTCTGCTGCTTGGATAGTAATAGGACCAATAACAATCCACCTTGTACTGCCGTTAACTGTGCGACCAATAATTAGAACCGCAACCAACAAAACGATGGCTATTATTAGTAGATAAGGGTTGGCAACGCGCCAAAAATTCATCGGCAGATTAAGCACTATCATCGCAGCAATTAGAGCTAAGCCCATATAAATAGCATGCCGAATAGCGAAGTGAAATGGGTTACCATGCAGTCTTTCACCAATAGGCATGGAAGCTGATGTCACAATAACAAAACCAATCGCAAACAGCGTCAGTGCAATTAATACTAAAACCAAGTCGTAAGGACGGTTTTGTCCCATATCCTTCTCGGCCGATGCTTCGTGTCTAGCAGCAAAAAGAGCAGATAATTTATTACTAGGTGATAAGTTAGAATTTGCCATTACGCAACCTGCTCATTAACGGCGTTGGCAAACATTTTACCTCTATCTTCATAATTAACGAACATATCAAGACTTGCACAAGCTGGGGAAAGTAAAACAACAGCATTTACGCTATCCGCTTTTTTTAATAGCGACATTGAGATTGAAACCGCTTCGTGTAGATCGTCAACATGAATTGCATTGGGGATCAGTTCAATAAATTTGTGTGCATCTTTGCCTAGCACAATGAGTTGATTTACTTGGGTATCAATCATTTCTTTTAACGGTGATAAGTCGACACCTTTAGCATCGCCACCGGCAATTAATATAAGATAATCATCTGATTTGACGAAACAAGCCAATGCAGCCTGACACGCACCTACATTGGTTGCCTTCGAATCATTGATCCATGTAATCGTTGAAGTTTTTTCAGCAACAGTGATAGTCGATATTCGGATAGTTTCGAAACGATGTGGCAACCCTTTATAATCACAAATAGCCTTGATAGTCAGATTTCTATCAAGTCCTAACTGATCACAAATAGCCAGCACGATCATGGTATTAATATGATTGTGCGAGCCTTTTAAATGTAAATCACGAAGCGCAAATAAGTCCATACCATTAAATTGAATAGTACCCTCGGTTGCAAGATTAGTCTGATTAGCTGACGTATTAACAACAGATGAAGTTGATAAAAACTCAGGTGCCACTGTTTTGCCAATAGAATATCCCTTCGCACTATTCAATAGACCCACTTCGGCGCAGATGTGAGGGGTGTTGGTGCTTCTCGCTCTTCGGGTCAATTGCATATTTTCAGGATAACTAAGGGCTTCATCTCGGCACGTTATAATGTTTTTTGTCATTTTAAAGATACGTTGTTTGGCTATTTTATAGGCCTCAAAGCTACCATGGCGATCTAAGTGGTCCTCGGTAATATTTAGTATTGTCGCAAACTCAAGTTGCAGTGATTCCGTCATCTCTAATTGATAACTCGACAATTCTAATACCACTACATCCAGCGGTATTTCTCTACTGGCTTCTTCTAGCAATATATCAACGGCGCACTTTCCATAATTTCCTGCCAACTCAACATTTAAACCTGCGCTATTGAGCACTTTGCCTAACATATCAGTGACCGTAGTTTTGCCGTTTGAACCCGTAATTCCAATTAGTGGCGTTTTATTAAACCAAGCGAATAGTTCAATATCACCAATTAATTGGCCACCTTGTTTACGATAATTTTTAAAACACGGCAAGTCTGGATTTACACCAGGGCTAACAACCACGATTGAAAATGCCAGTAAGGACATTTCAGATTCGAAAATTGCCGTGGTAACATGAGGTTCATTAATAACCTTGTCTTGAATATTTACATCACGGTCGAGCACACAAACCACTGCCTGTTGAGAAAGTAAAAACCGGACACATGCGCTCCCGGTAATACCATAGCCTACAACGGCAATTGACTGATGTGCTAAGTCCTTATTCATTTATCTCAACTTCAACGTTGCCAGTCCAATAAGGACTAAAATTAATGAAATAATCCAAAACCGCACTATAACGCGAGGCTCTGGCCACCCTTTCAATTCGTAGTGATGATGTATCGGTGCCATTCTAAAAACACGCTTCCCACGCATTTTAAATGATCCTACTTGCAGTATCACCGACAGTGCTTCAACCACGAAGACGCCGCCCATGATGATAAATACAATTTCTTGGCGAACTAAAATCGCTAATAATCCGAGCGTCGCACCTAATGAAAGAGAACCAACATCTCCCATAAAAACTTGTGCCGGATAAGTGTTAAACCACAAGAAGCCAAGTCCAGCACCAACTATTGCAGTGCACACTATTACCAACTCACTGGTCATAGGAATGAATGGAATATTCAGATAAGCAGAAAAGTTTATATTGCCGGTGACGTAAGCGAATACTGCAAATGCGCCCGCAACTAAAATGATAGGAACAATAGCTAAGCCGTCCAGCCCGTCGGTTAAGTTAACGGCATTACTGGTGCCAACTAACGCAAAGTAAGCAATGACCATATAGAAAATACCTAACTGTGGCATAACATCTTTAAAGAACGGAACAAGCAACGCCGTTTCAGCCGCAATTTCTGGGTTCGCGGTGTAGTACAAAAATGCAGACACTACAACAGCGATAACTGACTGCCAGAAGTACTTCCAGCGAGCAATTAAGCCTTTGGCGTCTTTACGAATAACTTTACGATAATCGTCAATAAAGCCAACTAAGCCGTATGCAATCATCACCACGAGTGTGACTAATACATATTTATTAGTAAGATCAGCCCATAGTAATACGCTAATTAAAATGGCAGCTAATATTAACAAACCGCCCATAGTCGGTGTTCCCGCTTTTGACAAATGACTTTGAGGTCCGTCATCACGAATTGTTTGCCCAATTTGCATCGTTTGTAACCAGCGGATCATTTTTGGACCAATAAAAATAGCAATGAGCAAGGCGGTTAACGTGCTTAAAATTGCACGCAGGGTCAAATACTGCACAACATTAAAACTGGCATCAAACTGCGTTAGCCACTCGGCTAGCCAAATTAACATGTAATGCGCTCCCTACGCCTTTCGGACTTTCCCAAGGGGCTTTCCTCTACTGCTTTTACAACTAATTCCATTTTTGAACTTCTCGACCCTTTTACTAAAATGCTAATGGCTCGGTGTTCGTGGGCGACGTTCTGATTGAGTATTTCAATAAGTGCCTCTTTATTGTCAAAATGGAAGCCATTGTCGTTAAAAACCGCGCTTGCAAATTGACTCAATACGCCCAGTGAATAGATTGATGTAATGCCCTTTGATTTTGCGTATTCACCCACCTGTTCATGGTAATAACGAGCCTTGTCACCCAGTTCTGCCATATCGCCAAATACAAAAATACGATTTCCTGAAAAGGTGGCCAATAAATCGATTGCCGCATTTACGGAAGCGACATTTGCATTATAAGTGTCATCTAATAAACGAATCTGATTGGTCAGCTGTTTAACGTTTAAACGCCCACCAACTTCGCGCATATTGAATAATCCTAACTGAACTTCCTCTAAATTTGCGCCTACGTTAATGGATAATGCAGCTGCAAGCAGCGCGTTCCCAACGTTGTGCGTACCAGGTATACTCAAGCGAATAGCAGCTTTTCCTGTTGGACAAACTAATTCGAATTCAGCACATCCGTCCATTCCCATAGCGATATCTTCTGCATGATAGTCACCTTTTGCCGACTCGGGAGAAAACGTTAAACAATTCAAATGAGACGTTTTACCTTCCCAAAATGAATGAAATTGACTATCACGATTTAAGATCGCAGTTCCTTTTATTCCCAAGCCTTTAAAAATTTCACTTTTGGCCCTAGCGACACCAAATAAGCTGCCAAATCCCTCAAGGTGGGACGCCGCGGCGTTTACAATCGTAGCCACGTCAGGTTTGACTAAATTTGTGGTGTATGCAATTTCACCTAAATGATTTGCACCCATTTCAATAACTGCATATTCGTGGTGTTTCTCGAGTCTCAGTAGAGTCAAGGGTACGCCAATATCGTTATTATAATTACCGTTGGTAAATAACACCTTACCCTTTACTGATAATATAGATGCCACCATTTCTTTGACTGTGGTTTT
>Ga0307488_10001323_pt1 | contig 20681 bp, 13 predicted proteins | sample SB02metaG_FD_202248 | JGI IMG/M metagenome (GOLD analysis project Ga0307488, IMG submission 202248) | Sea-ice brine microbial communities from Beaufort Sea near Barrow, Alaska, United States - SB 0.2 | ecosystem: Environmental > Aquatic > Marine > Coastal | place: USA: Alaska | collected... | reverse complement strand
TGTGGGAGAGTAGGTCGCCGCCTTTCTTAATACTGAATATCATCAGTATCTAAAACCTCATATCAACAGATATGAGGTTTTTTTATGTCTACATATGGATGCATCAGGCATTCATTTTAGCATTGTATGTGGAGTCATTTGTATGTACAAAATATTTTTTGTCAGCATCGTTTTTAATACCTTTTGGATGCCTCTTGTAATAACTTTGCTTTCGGTATGGAAGATGGTATGCATACTTTTAGTATTAAGAATATACATTAGAATTAAACCCGTGTTTATGAAGACGTATAAAGCAATAGTGTATGCGCTTTATTTAGTGCAACTTTTAGTTTGAGCTTCATCATAAGACATCAGGACGATGGAGCAATGGAAGTCTATATTTATGGTAGGTTAGTATTAGGTGCATACAGTATAGGTGTATATATGACATCTTTAACTGGTATGTCTACTTGCTATTATTGTATAGTAGCTATGAAATAATTTGCGAGGTATTTTAATTATGGAGTGTAACTTTTGTGCATAAAACCGCATCCGTAAGTGAATACGGAGGCGGTTAATTTTTTAGAATGAAATAGTAGATTTACATTGAAACGAGATCGCCTGTAACATCTTTTGTAGGGAGAAAGGTCTTTCCCATCAAGTAAATATCTACTTGTCTTGCTGCTTCTCTACCCTCTGATATTGCCCAAACAATCAAAGATTGCCCACGACGCATATCGCCAGCAGTAAATATTGTAGGGATATTGGTCTGGTATTTCCCGTATGCTGCTTTATAATTTGAACGTGCATCTGTGTGTATTCCTAATTGAGATGCTAATGTTTTCTCTGGACCTGTAAAACCAAGAGCTAATAGCGCTAAATCACAGGGCCATGTTTTTTCGGTTCCTTCGATTTCTACCAATTGTGCTTTTTGTCCTGGCACTATTTTCCATGCAACATTTATTGTTTTTAAAGCGATTAGTTTTCCTGCAGCATCCTTTACAAACTCTTTTGTATTGATCAACCAATTGCGTTCAATTCCTTCTCGATGGGATGTGGATGTCTTCAGTTTTAAGGGCCAAAATGGCCAAGGAGTAGATGCTGATCGATCTCCTGGTGGTTTTGGCATAATTTCAAAATTTACTACTGATTTTGCTTTTTGTCTGTTGGAAGTTCCAATACAATCAGAACCTGTATCTCCACCACCAATTACGATTACATCTTTACCGGTGGCCATGATCTGGTCTTTTACTTCTTCACCAAACAATACTTTGGTTTGCTGAGTTAAGAAGTCCATTGCTTGCACAACGCCATCAGCATCAATTCCGGGTGTTGGTAAACTACGCTTTTCCGTAGCACCACCGCATAAAACAATACTATCAAATGCTTTTAATTCTTTAACATCATAATTTACACCAATATTGATATTGGTTTTAAAAACGATGCCTTCGGCTTCTAAAATAGCAATACGTCTGTCGATAATACCTTTTTCCATTTTGAAATTTGGAATGCCATAGCGCAATAATCCGCCTACTGCATTATCTCGTTCAAATACAGTAACATAATGTCCCGCTCTATTTAGTTGTTGTGCTGCTGCCAATCCTGCTGGTCCGGATCCTACGACTGCAACGGTTTTACCAGTTCTACTTTTTGGAGCTTGCGGTTTGATCCATCCCTCTTTAAAAGCGCGTTCTACAATATTTTTTTCTATATTTTCAATAGCTACGGGATCTTCATTAATTCCTAATACACAGGACTGTTCGCAGGGAGCAGGGCATAAACGTCCTGTAAATTCTGGAAAATTGTTTGTAGAGTGCAATATCCAAGAAGCTTTTTTCCACTCTCCTTGATGCACCATGTGGTTAAAATCTGGAATTAGATTCCCAAGCGGACAACCACTTTGACAAAAAGGAATGCCACAATCCATACAACGTGAACCTTGTTTTGTGATTTCTTTTTCTGGCAGAGGAACGGTAAATTCTTTATAATTTTTTACACGATTTGTTACAGAAGTGTAGGTTTCATCTTGTCTTTCAAATTCTTTAAATCCTGTTATTTTTCCCATGACATTATGCTATTGTTAATTCTTCAAACATTGGTTCTTCAGTGGCTAAACGTTCTAGCGCATGTTTGTATTCTGTTGGCATCACTTTTACGAAACTGTCTAAGCTGGTAGTCCAATCTGATAATAAAGAGGCACCTTTTTTACTTTCAGTATATAAAACGTGTTTTTCTATCGTTGCCTTTAAATCGATGGCATTCTCTTCTGAAATAGGTTCAAACTCGATTGTTTCCGTATTACAAAGACCATTTACAAATTTGTTTTCTGGATCATAGACATAGGCGATTCCTCCACTCATCCCTGCGGCAAAATTACGTCCTGTGTCCCCTAGAACAATCACTTTACCACCAGTCATGTATTCACAACAGTGATCTCCAACCCCTTCTACAACAGCAGTTGCTCCAGAATTACGAACGGCGAAACGCTCCCCGGCAATGCCGTTGATGTATGCATTCCCTTCTACGGCTCCAAACAAACATACATTTCCAACAATAATATTATGTTCTGCTAAGAAATCTGCTTTCTTTGGTTTCTTTATAATTAGTTTGGCCCCTGATAGTCCTTTTCCTAAATAGTCATTTGTATTACCTTCTAAAATAAAGGTCAATCCATGAGCTCCAAAGGCCCCAAAACTTTGTCCGGCAGATCCGTTAAAATTGATATTTAAAGTATCTTCAGGCAAACCTAAATGGCCGTATATTTTTGAAATTTCATTACTAACTATTGCTCCAACAGCACGGTTTGTATTTTTGATTGGATAGTCTAGGGTCATTTGTTCTTTTCGATACATGGCCCTATGAGAATCTTTTAAGATAGTAAAATCTAATACTCCTTCTAGGTTGTGATCTTGTTGTTCTGTATTTTTAACGATCATTTCTTTATAAGAAGTGGGTCTGTGTAAAATACTAGACAAGTCTAAACCTTTTGCTTTGTAATGGTTGATGGCTTTATTGGCATTAATTTTATGCGTTTGACCTACCATTTCATCCAATGTTCTAAAACCTAACTGCGCCATAATAAGCCTTAATTCTTCGGCAATGTAGAAGAAGAAATTAATTACATGTTCTGGAGTTCCTTTAAAGTTTTTACGCAATTCTTTATCTTGTGTTGCGATTCCCACCGGACATGTATTCAAATGACACTTTCGCATCATAATACAACCAGAGGCCACTAAAGGAGCGGTTGCAAAACCAAATTCTTCAGCTCCTAATAGCGCAGCAATAGCAACATCTCTCCCTGTTTTTAACTGACCATCACATTCTACAACAATTCTACTTCGTAAGCTATTCATTACTAGCGTTTGCTGTGCTTCTGCCAAACCAAGTTCCCAAGGCAAACCTGCGTGCTTTAGAGAGGTTAAAGGAGAAGCTCCTGTACCACCGTCATAACCAGAGATTAAAACAACATCTGCTTTTGCTTTTGCAACGCCAGCAGCAATGGTACCTACACCCACTTCAGAAACTAATTTCACATTAATTCTTGCTTCTCGATTGGCATTTTTTAAATCAAAAATTAATTGTGCTAAATCTTCAATAGAATAAATATCATGATGTGGTGGAGGAGAAATTAACCCAACAAAAGGAGTTGAGTTTCTTGCAGCTGCAATCCAGGGCAACACTTTATACCCAGGTAATTGTCCACCTTCACCAGGTTTTGCTCCTTGTGCCATTTTTATTTGAATCTCTTTTGCATTTGCGAGGTAGTGAGAGGTAACTCCAAACCTACCAGACGCTACTTGTTTGATGGCAGAATTTCTGCTATCTCCGTTCATGTCTTTTTGAAAACGTTTTCTGTCTTCACCACCTTCACCAGAATTGGATTTTCCTCCAATTCTGTTCATAGCAATTGCTAAATTTTCGTGGGCTTCACGAGAGATAGACCCATAAGACATGGCTCCTGTTTTAAAACGTTTCACAATCTCTGTCCAATCTTCTACCTCTTCTAAAGGAATTGGATCTAAGTTGTCAAACTGAAACAAGCCACGAATGGTCATTAAACTTTCTGACTGTTCATTAATTGCTTTTGCGTATACATTATAGCTGGCTTGATCACTTAACCGAACTGCTTGCTGTAGTTTTGTAACCGTTGTTGGGTTAAATAAATGGCGCTCACCATTTCTTCTCCAGCGATAATCTCCACCAACATTTAAAGCTAAATTTTGATCAATTTGATTTTCTGGATATGCCTGTTTGTAACGTTGGTCAATTTCTTTTTCAATTTCATACAAACCAATACCCTCTATTCTTGAGGTTGTATACGGGAAATATTTTTCTACAAACGTCGAGTTAAATCCTACAATTTCAAAAATTTGAGAACCTCTGTAGGAGTGTAAGGTAGAGATGCCAATTTTATTCATCACTTTTAAAAGTCCTTTTCCAATTGCGAGATTGAAATTGTCAACGGCTTTTTGCGCATCCATGCCCGTGATAAAACCATCTTTTACCTGTGTTCGGATAATTTCATTGACCATATAAGGGTTTATGGCACTTGCACCATACCCAAATAAAGTAGCAAAATGATGTGGCTCCCGAGGTTCTGCAGATTCAATAATAATATCGAAGTAAGAGCGCTTGCGCAGTCGATTTAATTGATGGTTTACAAAAGAGCAAGCTAGTAGCGCAGGAATAGGAGCAAGTTCTTGGTTTACCCCTCTATCCGAAAGAATAATTATATTATTGTTGTCTTCTATGGCTTTTACAATTTGAGTAATCACGCTTTCTAAAGCATCTTCAAGACCGTTTAAACCTTGCGCTTTTGGATATAATATTTGAATTGTTTTGGCTTTAAAACTTTCAATATCAATGGCTCTAATTTTTTCTAAATCCGCATTTGAAATCACAGGATTTTGAATTTTTAATTTCCTACACTGTCTTTCTGTAATGCTAAAAATATTTCTATCTTTTCCTAAACTTAAACTGATATCGGTTACAATTTCTTCTCGAATTCCGTCTAAAGGCGGATTGGTAACTTGTGCAAATAATTGTTTAAAGTAATTTGAAATTAATTGAGGTCTGTCAGACAAAACGGCTAAAGGAGTATCATTTCCCATAGAGGTTAAAGCTTCTTTACCTACTGTTGCCATGGGTGTAATTACTTCCTGAATATCTTCAAAAGTGTAATTAAATAAGCGTTGTCGTGTTTTAATATCAATAGACTCTATCGGACATGTTTCTCCCGAATAAGGAACATCTTTTAGATGTAAACGTGTTTTATCAAGCCACTTTTGATAGGGGCGTTCAGAAACAATCTTACTTTTTATTTCTTCATCTTGAATAATTCTCCCTTCATTCATATCTACCAAGAACATTTTTCCTGGTTTTAATCTTCCGTGTTCTTTTACATCTTCTGGTGGGATGTCTACAACTCCAATTTCTGAAGACATAATTAATCGACCACTTTTGGTTATTGTATATCTTGAGGGTCTTAGGCCATTTCGGTCTAAAAGGGCACCTATATAATCTCCATCTGTAAAAGGAACAGAGGCCGGACCGTCCCAAGGTTCCATAATATACCCGTTATATTCATAAAACGCTTTGAGTTCTTTGGACATGGTTGTGTGTTTCTCCCAAGCCTCTGGAATCAACATCATCATAATTTCAGGCAAAGATCTTCCGGTATGGGTTAGCAATTCAACCACCATATCCATAGAAGCCGAATCAGATTTTCCTGGCAAAATAATTGGAAAAAGTTGCTCTATTTGAGGTCCAAAAACATCGCTTTTCATGATTTCTTCACGAATTCTCATTCTACTTATGTTTCCACGTAAAGTATTTATTTCACCATTTTGACACATGTATCTAAAAGGTTGCGCTAACTCCCAAGTGGGCATTGTATTGGTAGAAAAACGCTGATGCACCAGAGCCAAACGGGTAACTAAGTCTATTTCTTGTAAATCTTTATAATAACCGCCAATATCTTCAGGCTTGATAATGCCTTTATAAATTATGGTAGTTAAAGATAAGCTTGAAACATAAAAATAAGTACTCTCAGAAATTTTAGATTTCCGAATGTTGTGTTCTGCTATTTTTCTGGCAGCATATAATTTTGCTTTAAAAGTAGCTTCATTAATAGCTGCTGTTTTGCAAATAAAAAGTTGTTCTATATTTGGTTCTGATGTGCGTGCAATATCTCCTAATTGAGACGAATCTACGGGAACCTCTCTCCAACCTAAAACGGAAAGACCTTGTGCTTTTACTTCATTTTCAAAAGTAGTTTTGCAATAGTTATATTGATTCAATACTTTAGGAAGGAATACCATTCCAACAGCATATTCTCTTTCTTTGGGTATGGAAAAATTACAAATTCTTGTAAAATAATCATGCGGAATATCGATTAATAAACCAGCACCATCTCCTGTTTTTCCGTCTGCACTAACCCCTCCTCTATGGGCTAGTTTAACTAAAATTTCTAATGCATCATGTATAATTTGATTCGTCCTTTTTCCATTCAAATTACAGATAAAACCAGCACCGCAATTTTCGTGTTCAAACTCTGGTAAATACAAGCCTTGTTTTTTCATATATCATTAAATTATATTCACAAATCTATGTATTTTGTTGAATATAATTTAGTAAAAACACCTTTATGATGAAATTTTTATCATGAAATTAAAATAATAGTGTCAAAAATTTAATTATGATAATTAAATGAGTTTTCATTGAGATATCCACAAAAACAGGAAATAGATATTTAAAATCTAAACTTTAGAAGGACTTTTTGTGTGAAATGACAATTATGCACATCTGTTTGATTTAAAGATTCGGTGTATGCGCTATCTGACAGCGGCTATGCTAACTGATTACTCATTTTGATTTCGAGCGTTATTTGTGTTTTTTTTTGAATTTTTAAAAAATAAAATAGGATAATAGAAATCACACAACTTACATGTTGTGTGATTTTTATTGTGATTAACTTTAAAATAAATATTATTTATCTTTATCTTCTTCAAAATCTCTTACTCTTACACCAGGGTACGCAATAGAACCGTGTTCAGAAATATCTAAACCTTCAATTTCTACCTCTTTAGAAACACGAAGTCCAATGGTTACTTTTAAAATTCCAAGAACAATAAAAGACAAACCAACGGCCCAAACAGCATACGCTAAAGTACCCAATGCTTGTATGCCTAATTGTGTTGCTCCACCACCATTGAATAAACCAATACCAGTATCACCATCTACACCCCAAAGACCAATAACAAGAGTTCCCCAAACACCGGCTACACCGTGCACAGAAGCTGCACCAATGGCATCGTCTATTTTTAATTTCTTTTCAATAATTTCTATAGAAAATACAACAATAATACCTCCAATTAAACCAGCCAATACAGCACCAGCAGCTGTCATGTTTCCACAACCGGCAGTGATACTTACCAAACCAGCTAAAGCACCATTTAGCGTTTGACCTAAGTTCGGCTTTCCGTACCAGATCCACGTGGTAATTAATGCACTTAAACCACCAGCAGCAGCCGCTAAGTTTGTAATTAATACAACATTTGATGCCGCAGTTGCATCCGCGCCACCCCAAGCTAATTGAGATCCACCATTAAAACCAAACCAACCAAACCAGAGGATAAAAACTCCTAACGTTGCTAAAATTTGATTGTGTCCTGGAATCGGCAAAACTTTTCCATTTACATATTTCCCAATTCTTGGACCTACCATAAACGCGGCTACTAATGCAGCCCATCCACCTACGGAGTGTACAATTGAAGAACCTGCAAAATCAATGAAGCCTAATTCTGTTAGCCAACCGCTACCTTGCCATTGCCAACCACCAGAAATAGGATAGATAATTGCCGTCATTACAATAGAAAAGATAATGTATGTTGAATACTTTGTTCTGCCCGCAATTGCTCCAGATACAATGGTTGCAGCAGTTGCTGCGAACATGGTTTGGAAGAATAAATCGGCTCCTTTTCCTTGCATTAATCCACTCCAGAAAAACCATCCATTAGACGTGTCTCCGTACATTAGGGAATAACCAACAAACCAAAATGTTAAAGATCCGACACAAATATCTAATAGGTTTTTCATTGCGATGTTTACCGCATTTTTAGATCGTGTCATCCCAGATTCTACTAGTGTAAATCCGGCTTGCATAAGGAAAACTAAGATACCTGCAATTAGCATCCAAAGCATTCCCATATCTCCATTTATTTGTTCAACAGCTTTTGCAACTTCTGTTGTTGGAGTTTCTTGTAATAAGGTTAAGAATAAACTCATGTGTATAAAATATTTAGTTAATAGATTGTTTTTAGAACGAGTATACTGCAGCTAATAAGAATGAACTTAAGCTTTTAGTAGGGTCCGAATTGTTATCTGTGAATCCGTTAAAATTATCTGAAGCAGAATCTAAACGTATTTCAGGTATAATTGTAAGCGCACCCATAGTGTAGTTTGCAGATAAAGTAGTTGCAAAAATGCTAGCATCTGCAACAGTAGTTCCAATAGCTCCAAAATTACCATCAGTTTCAGCAAAATATTCAGCTCTCAATCCAAGTTTAAAGTTCTCTGAAGTAGCATATTGAGGATATAGCGAAACGCCATAAAAACCAGCAGCGTTGTCTGCACTAAAGTAGGCTGCATTTATACCTAAGAAGAAAGATTCAGACAGATCAAAACCACCTGTAAAGTCAATTTCATAAGAATCTGGATTTAATAAATAGTTAAGAAACTGACCAGAATACCCATATTGTAGTCCTAAAGAATATTTTCCATCAGGATTAAATTCTGTTGCATCTGTAGGATTCATTAGCGCTACCATTAAAGAAGATTTTTCTGATAAAGCAATGTCTGCTTTAATTCCTGTATGGCTAAATGGGCCATAAGAGAACATATATGAAGTACTGTAGTTAACATTTGCTGTTGGAGAAATAACTTCATACCCTAAAAAAGTATTAAAATTACCCATTGTAAGTTTTACTTTTTCACTTACGTTCCAATAGGCATATAACTGGTTTACAATGGTAGCATTTCCGCTGACTGTTTGACCGTCAATAGATTGTTGAGAGCCAAAAACTGCATCTGCACCTCTTGGTCCATATACCATGTCTGCAACAAAACCTACTTTTTCGCCCTCGTAACCGGCTATCAGATTAATCATACCTAAAGAAAAACCTGGTGCATTTGCAAAAGAGGTTCCTGGTGCAACTTTGGTTGCATCATTCGCTGCATTTAAGTTCCCGCGGAAATACGTATCAATACTTCCACTTAATGTAAATTTTTTTTCTTCTGTATCCTGCGCATTTAAGGCAAAACTAGATACAAATAGCAATGATAGAATTAATTTTTTCATAATGTAAAGTGCTCTTAGTTGTTAATTTTTTGTTAATGAATATGCTTCAAATGTAGATATTAAATTGAGATTAGCAAGGGGGTGTTTTTCCGAAAACGTTGTATATTTATTTTATACCATCAAAAAAAAGGGGGTTAAACTAAGATAAGTGTATTTTTTAGTTTTATAAGGGTTTTAAATAGTGGGTTACAAAATAATGAATATAAAATTTTGAGATATTCATAAAAATGGGGTATCAGAAAAAAAAAGTGTAATTAGTGTATTTTTGCGGCTATGAAATACACATTTTCTTATCTAATAGGCTTGGAATTTTTAGGTTTTCGTTTTTCTGGTTGGCAAAAACAAACAAATGCAAAAACATTGCATGACATGGTTGATAAATCTTTGTCGTTTGTTTTTGAGGATGCCTGCTACAAAACCATTGGTATTGGCAGAACCGATGCTAAAGTATCTGCAAATTTATTTTATTTACAACTGTTTAGAGATGCTGAAGTCGATGAGGAGGTATTTATAAAGTCTTTAAATTCTAATTTTCCTCCTGATTTTAGGGCCGTTACAGTACAAAAAGTAGCTACTAGTTTTAACATTATACAAGCTTCTAAGGCAAAAGAGTATCATTATTATTTCTCTTTTGGTGCTAAAAATCATCCTTTTGCTGCGCCTTTTATGGTAAATATTCCTGAAATTCTGAATATTGAAATGATGATAAAGGCTGCTGCATTGTTTAAAGGCACACATTATTTTCATAAATATTGCACAAAACCAAGTGAACAAACCATTTTTAAGCGCGTTATAGATGCTTGTGAAATTGTGGAGAATGATATTTTAACTGCAAATTTCTTTCCAGAGAAGTCGTATGTCTTAAAAGTGAAAGGTAAAGGGTTTTTGCGGTATCAAATTCGCTTAATGATGGCTACTTTATTTGAGGTTGGTAAAGGAAACCTTGATTTAGAATTTATTAGAGCATCTTTAAAAGAGGACAATGATCAAAAGTTTTTAAGAAATATTGCACCTTCTTCTGGATTGCAGTTGTATGATGTTCAATTAGAACTGTAGTTTGCAAATCGTTTTGTGTGAACCATAGAAATGACATTCTTGTTAGTTCCAGTGGCACGCTTTTTTACCTGCTATATTAAGAACATATGCGCCTTCATGCATCTGCTCTCGGTAAATCCAAATTAGATAGTACCGTTTATTAAAACAGTCTATATCCTTTTATAAAAGGAATTGAACTTGCTTCTTTCTCGATACTCTTCTTCTAAGATCTAAAACCAATCAAAGTGAAAGTAGTAGACTAGCCTCAACGGAGTAAGAACACATTTTTATTTCGAATTTTTTATTTTGTAGTTTTCGGAAAAAGAAAAAGTATCGAATACATGTTTAAAAAGAGATCGTGGATAGCTCGATTTTTTTAAAAATACGCCTAAAAAAAATCCACCTTATCATAAGATGGATTTTTAGATACTTGTATATACACTGTAATTTATCCTTTGATAACGCCTCTAGAAATTACAATTTTCTGAATTTCAGAAGTTCCTTCATAAATCTGAGTAATTTTTGCATCTCGCATTAAACGTTCTACATGATAGTCTTTTACAAAGCCATTTCCTCCGTGAATTTGAACAGCTTCTACAGTTTGTTCCATGGCTACTTTACTTGCGTATAATTTTGCCATTGCAGAAGACATGTCGTAATTATTCCCTTGGTCTTTGTCCCAAGCAGATTTCATAACCAACATTCTTGCGGCTTCAATTTCTGTGTACATGTCTGCTAGTTTGAAAGCAATCGCTTGATGATTGCAAATCTCGGTACCAAATGCTTTGCGTTCTTTAGAATATTTTAATGCCAGTTCATAACCACCAGCAGCAATTCCTAAAGCCTGTGCAGCAATACCAATTCTACCGCCAGAAAGTGTTTTCATTGCAAAGGTAAATCCAAATCCGTCTGCACCAATTCTGTTTTCTTTCGGTACTTTTACATCGTTAAATTGTAAGGTGTGTGTATCTGAACCACGAATTCCTAACTTGTCTTCTTTTGGACCCACATGAAAACCTGCAGCTCCTTTTTCGATAATAAAAGCATTGATTCCTTTGTGTCCTTTTTCTCTATCTGTTTGTGCCATTACCAAGTAAACATCTGCACGACCACCACTTGTAATCCAGTTTTTTGTTCCGTTAATTAGGTAATGATCTCCTTTGTCTTCTGCCGTTGTTGCTTGAGAAGTTGCATCCGAACCCGCTTCAGGCTCGCTTAAACAGAAAGCACCCACATGTTCTCCAGTGGCTAACTTTGTTAAATATTTGTCTTTTTGCGCTTCAGAAGCGTAGGTTTCTAGTCCGTAACAAACCAACGAATTATTCACAGAAACAATTACAGAAGCAGAGGCGTCGATTTTAGAAAGCTCTTCCATTACTAATACGTAAGAAATAGCGTCCATACCGCTTCCTCCATATTTTTCAGCTACCATTATTCCCATAAAACCAAGATCTCCCATTTTTCTAACTAATTCTTGTGGGAATTCCTGCTTATTATCTCTTTCAATAACTCCTGGTAGTAATTCTGTTTGCGCAAAATCTCTTGCGGCATCTCGAATCATGATGTGTTCTTCTGTTAAACTAAAATCCATTTTATGTTTTTATACGTTATATTCGACTTCAAAGATATCGATTTCGTAACATAGTTTCAACAGACTTTTATTATTTTTACAGGTATGGACGAAAAAGAGATTTTTGCAATAGGAGTAATGTCTGGAACTTCCTTAGATGGAATAGATGTAGTTTACATTAAATTTTTAAAAAGTACGAATACCTCTTTTAAGATTTTACACGCTAAAACAGTTGCCTATTCTAAGGAGTGGAGACAATTATTACAGCACGCACTTCATTTTTCTACGGATAAATTATTAGATTTAGATACCAAATATGGGGAATATTTGGGAACTGTAATTCGGGATTTTATACAGCAATATAAAATTAAAAACATCGATTTTATTGCCTCTCACGGACACACCGTTTTACATGAACCACAAAAAGCAATTACTTTGCAGATTGGTTCCGGCGAGGAAATTGCAAAAATAACGAAGCAGAAAGTAGTCTGTGATTTTAGAACACAAGATGTAAATTTAGGCGGGCAAGGAGCGCCTCTAGTGCCTATTGGAGATGATTTATTGTTTTCTCAGTATGATTTTTGCTTGAATTTAGGTGGATTTTCTAATGTCTCTTATAGAGAAAAGGGGGAAAGAATCGCTTTTGATATTTGTCCTGTAAACATTGTATTGAATTTTTATGCAAATAAAATTGATTTAGAATACGATGCATCTGGAAAAATTGCTACTGAAGGAAAAATAAATGCAGCGCTTTTAGAAAAATTAAATGCTATAGACTTTTATGATACAGCGCCCCCAAAATCTTTAGGTTTAGAATGGGTTCAGAAAGAAATATTCCCTTTAATAGATGCTCACGAGGCATCTGTGTCTTCAATATTAAGCACTTTTGTAGAGCACATTGCCTTTCAGATTTCAAAAATTATAAAAGACTCAAACTCTGTTTTAATAACTGGTGGAGGTGTTTTTAATTCTTTTTTAATGGAGCGCATAGAAGTGCATTCAAATGTTAAAACGGTGCTACCATCCGATGCATTGATTAATTATAAAGAAGCCTTAATTTTTGCTTTTTTAGGAATGTTAAAAATTGATAATCAGGTGAATTGCTTAAAAAGCGTCACAGGCGCTAGTAAAAACCATTCTTCTGGAGTTATTTTTTCAATTTAGGTTTTGATTTAAAAAGCAGTAACAATTGTTTTTTTTACATTAAGTTTGTGGAATAGAGTATACCTCTGATTAATTCCAAAAATATCTTAAAAAATGAGTCAGCTTTAGCTTCTTTAAAATGAATAAGTGTTGTGAAAAATTGAATTGAAGAAATTAGAAATTAAGTTGAAACTTTACAAAGAAATAAAATGAAAGAATTATTAACGAAATACGAAAACAAACAACCTGAAATTGTTTTTCATTGGAAAGACCAAGAAACAGAGGCAGAAGGTTGGACCGTTATCAACTCTTTAAGAGGGGGTGCTGCTGGAGGTGGAACCAGAATGAGAAAAGGTTTAGACAAGAATGAAGTGCTGTCTTTAGCGAAAACAATGGAAGTGAAGTTTACCGTTTCTGGGCCCGCAATTGGGGGTGCAAAATCTGGTATTAATTTTGATCCGAATGATCCCCGAAAAAGAGAAGTTTTAGAGCGTTGGTACAAAGCCGTTACGCCACTTTTAAAATATTATTACGGTACCGGTGGTGATTTAAATGTAGATGCAGATAAAGATGTAATTCCTATTACCGAAGATTGTGGTGTTTGGCATCCACAAGAAGGTATTTTTAATGGACACTTTAAGCCAACTGAATCAGATAAAATTAACAGAATTGGTCAGTTGCGTTTAGGCGTAATTAAAGTCATAGAGGATCAGCAGTTTTCGCCAGATTTATCGAGAAAATATACCGTTGCAGATATGTTAACCGGTTACGGTGTTGCAGAAGCTGTAAAACATTACTATACAATTTACGGAGGTAAAATTGAAGGGAAGAGAGCCATTGTTCAAGGATTTGGAAATGTAGGTTCTGCAGCTGCTTATTACCTTACGCAATTAGGCGCAAAAGTTGTTGGAATTATAGACAGAGATGGCGGAGTAATCAATGAAGAAGGATTTTCTGTAGAAGAAATGAAAGGCTTGTTTTTAGCAAAAGATGGCAACAAGCTGGTTTCTGAAAAAATGATTCCATTTGATGAAATAAATCAGAAAGTATGGAGCTTGCCAGCAGAGATCTTTGTTCCTGCAGCTGCATCAAGGTTGGTTTCCAAAGAGCAAGTTCAGCAAATGATAGATGCTGGATTAGAGGTGATTTCTCCGGGAGCAAATGTTCCTTTTGCAGACAAAGAAATTTTCTTTGGACCTATTATGGAATATACAGATACACATTTAAGTCTGTTGCCAGATTTTATTTCTAACTGTGGTATCGCTAGAGTTTTTGCGTATTTAATGGAAGCAAGGGTTGCTTTGCCAATGCAAGACAAAGCTATTTTTGATGATACATCACAAATTATCAAACAAGCATTGCAAAAAACGTTTAAAAAGAGTGCCTCGAAAACTAAAATATGTTCAACAGCGTTTGAAATAGCGCTTAAACAATTGGTGTAAAATAAATTATAAAATATGGAATCAGTAATTATTATAGTATTTGTATTGGGGTATTTAGCCATTACCTTAGAGCACAATTTAAAATTAGATAAACTCATACCCGCATTAATTATGATGGCGGTATGTTGGGCACTAGTTGCTCTTGGTGTAGATAATTTTACGCAATGGTTTGATTCGAGTCAACATGGTTTAGTAGATGGTTTTGCAACGATGGTGCATGAAGACAAAATGCATTTAGTGGAGGAAACATTATTACATCATTTAGGGAAAACAGCAGAAATTCTAGTTTTTCTTTTGGGAGCAATGACAATTGTAGAAATTATTGATTATTTCGATGGGTTTGCGACAATTAAAGGATACGTAAATTTTAAAAGTAAAAAGAAACTTTTATGGATGTTTTGTATACTTGCTTTTGTGTTGTCTGCAATTATTGATAATCTTACAGCCACGATTGTATTGATTTCAATTTTACAGAAAATTGTTAAGAAAAGAGAAGACAGAATTTGGTTTGCAGGTTTGATTATTATTGCCGCCAATGCTGGTGGCGCCTTTTCACCAATTGGAGATGTTACCACTACAATGCTTTGGATTGGAGACAAAGTAAGTACAGGGATGTTATTTACCTATTTATTTATACCTTCTTTATTGTGTATGGTGGTTCCTGCGTTTTTGGCAACTTATTTATCAGCATTTAAAGGAGACATTGAGTTTGATGCAAATGAGGCTGAAAAACCAAAAAATAAACACAGTGCTAGAATGTTGTACTTAGGTTTAGGAGCTATTTTGTTTGTGCCAGTATTTAAAACAGTTACACATTTACCTCCTTATGTGGGTATGATGCTTTCATTAGCTGTGGTTGCAACTTTTGCAGAGCTCTATAACAATTCTAAATTTTCTATTTCTACCATAGAAGGAGGTGAAGCAGATGGGCAATCTCTTGGAGCGCATCACAGTCCAATCCATTCAGCTTTGTCAAAAATAGAAATGCCAAGTATCTTATTTTTCTTAGGAATTTTAATGGCAGTTGCTGCTTTAGAGTCTTTAGGAATTTTATTCAACTTTGCAGAAAGTTTAAAACAAGGCATTCCTTTAATGGGATCAGAGTTAGCGGGAACAGGTGTTTCCGATTTGGTTGTTATTTTATTGGGAATTGGATCTGCTATTATTGATAATGTTCCTTTAGTGGCTGCAAGTTTAGGAATGTTCTCTGAAGGATTAGATGATCCTTTATGGCATTTTATAGCATTTTCAGCAGGAACTGGAGGAAGTATGTTGATTATTGGTTCTGCGGCAGGTGTTGTTGCCATGGGAATGGAAAAAATAGATTTCTTTTGGTATTTTAAAAAAATATCTTGGTTGGCACTCGTAGGTTTCTTAGTAGGTTCTGCGGCATTCGTAGTGCTAAGAATGTTCGTGTAACCAACACAAAATAATTAAAAAAAAACGTCATTTTGTAAAGCTACAGAATGACATTTTTTTTGACATAAAGAAAAAGGATTCTTTCATTTTAAAACAATTTTAAAAAAGAATAGCCGTTCTTTAATAAAAACTTTAAAACAAGCGTACATGTTGTCATTTTTTCAAGAAAATAAGGATTTGTTAGAAAAAACAGTTTCCGAAGAAAAAACATTATCAATCTATAAATTGGTGATGGATGGTGGTTTGGGGGGACAAATAATAATCGCCATCCTTTTTGTGTTGTTAACACTTGGTTTATATATTTATTTTGAACGCTATTTTGCCATAAAAGCAGCGTCTAATGTAGACGAAAATTTTATGAATCAGATTCGTGATTATGTTTCTAACGGAAAGTTAGAAGCTGCAGATTCACTTTGTAAAAGTAAAAATACACCAACCGCACGTTTGATTGGTAAAGGAATCTCAAGAATAGGGAAACCTTTAGAGGACATCAATTCGGCGATTGAAACTGCAGGAAAGTTAGAAGTCTACCAATTAGAAAAAAATGTTAGTGTTTTAGCAACAATTGCAGGTGTAGCGCCTATGATTGGGTTTTTAGGAACTGTTATTGGGATGATCGTTGCCATTCACGAAATAGCAAATGCTGGTGGACAAATAGATATTAAATTACTTTCAGACGGTTTATATACTGCTATGACAACCACAGTGGCTGGCTTAATTGTTGGTATTGTTGCCTATATAACCTATAATCATTTAGTGGTTCGAACAGATAAAGTGGTCTATCAAATGGAGGCAAAGTCTGTTGAGTTTTTAGATTTACTAAACGAACCTGTTTAAGATGAATTTACGCGGAAGAAACAAAGTAGATCCAACGTTCAATATGTCTTCAATGACCGATATTGTTTTCTTATTGTTGATATTTTTCATGATCACATCAACCTTAGTAACCGTAAGTGCCATTGATGTTTTATTGCCGAACGCAATTGGAAAAACAGAAAACAGCAAATCTGTAGCGGTTACAATTACAAATACGTCGCTTTTTTATATTGATAAAACAAAAGTGACTGCTGCTAATTTGGAAACTGAAATTTTAAGAAAAGTAGGGACAAACAAGCAGAAAACAATTGTAATTCGTGGAGATAAAGAGGTGCCTTACAAGAACGTGATGCGCGTTATTGATATTGCAAATAGGAATAAATTAAAAATGATTTTAGCTGTAAAAGGCAAATAATATTTTAGGTTTTAACAAGGACAACAGTCGCGAGTTTAACAAAAAAATGATAGTATTAGATACCAAACATAAACGGAAGTCAGCTGTAATTACAGCCTGTATTTTGGTGCTTTTAATTTTCGGGGTTTTAAATTTTGGAATGCTTTATTTGGATCCACCAGAAGAATATGGTTTGGCAATTAGTTTTGGAGATGCTGATTTGAGTAGTGAAGCATCTGAAGTGAAATCAAAAAATACAGCTTCAAAAGAAGTTGTAAAAAAGACTGCAGTTGTAGCAAAGGCAGAAGAAACTTCAAAGGAAATTAGCACTGAAGAAATGATTACAAATGATACCTCTAAAGAGCTCACTGTAGTACCGAAAATAAAAGAAAAAAAGACAGTAGTAGTAAAAGAAGTCGTTGAAAAAGAAACGCCAAAGGAAACGCTAAAGGAAACTCCGAAACCCAAACCATCTAAAGCAAATCAAGACGCTTTAAACAAGCTATTAAGTGGGACTGTATCCGAAGGAAAAGAGGATGGTTCGGTTGAAGCTGTAAAAGGTAAAAAAGAGGGGCGGCAAATTTCTTCTAAATATTATGGAAATACAGGAGGTGGTCTTGAAGGAAATTACAATTTAGCAGGAAGAAAAGTACTTTCAAAGCCAAAAGAGCAACCAGATTGTCAAGAAGAAGGAACTGTTGTTGTTCGAATCACGGTAGCTAAAAACGGAAAGGTAGTCAGCGCCGTTCCTGGGGTAAAAGGAACCACAAATACTGCAGCTTGTCTCTTAAAACCAGCAAAAGAAGCAGCTTTAAAAACTATTTGGAATGTAGATGTTGCGGCTCCAAAAATTCAAACAGGAACTATAATTTATACCTTCTCTTTGATTAAATAATCACTTATATTTGTGGTTTATAAATTGGCATGCTGCGCGTGTCGAAGCATCTTTCCAATCCATGATGAAATGACATACAAAGAAACTTTAGATTGGATGTTTGCCCAATTACCCATGTATCAAAGATCGGGTACAGTAGCATTTAAAAAAGATTTAACTAATATTTTAGCTTTTTCAACAGTATTAAATTGTCCTGAAGCTACCTTCAAATCTATTCATGTTGGCGGTACAAACGGAAAAGGATCTACAAGCCATATGTTGGCTTCTGTTTTGCAAGAAGCAGGATATAAGGTGGGCTTATACACCTCTCCGCATCTAAAAAATTTTACCGAAAGAATTAGAATTAATGGCAAGGAAATTCCGAAACAGAAAGTAGCTTCCTTTATAAAAGAGCACAAAGATTTTTTAGAACGACAAAAATTATCCTTTTTTGAAATGACGGTGGGTTTGGCTTTTGACTATTTTGCTTCAGAAAAAGTAGATATCGCGATTGTTGAGGTTGGGTTAGGAGGAAGATTGGATTCAACAAATATTATTTTACCAGTACTTTCTGTAATTACAAATATTGGTTTAGATCATACAGAATTTTTAGGGGAAACTTTGCCTGAAATAGCCTTTGAAAAAGCAGGAATCATAAAAAGTAAAATTCCAGTGATTATTGGAGAAGAACAAGCGTCTTTAAAAAGTGTGTTTAGAGCCAAAGCAGAAGCTGAAAACGCGTCAATTCATTTTGCCTCGGATGCTCCACATACTTTTAAAACTGATTTGTTAGGCCATTATCAACAGAAAAACCTTAGAACAGCCGTTGCAGCGATCAAACTGCTGCAAGGATTTGATGTTTCTGAAGAAAGCATGAAAAACGGGTTGTTGCATGTGGTAAAAAACACCAATTTAAAAGGAAGGTGGCAAGTTTTACAAGAGCGCCCGAAGGTAATTTGTGACACTGCGCATAATAAAGAGGGGTTAGAGATGGTACTAGATCAACTTAAACGTGAAGAATTTAAGAAGCTTCATATTGTATTGGGTGTTGTTTCCGATAAGAAGTTAGACCTCATTTTACCGCTTTTTCCCGACACTGCAAGTTACTATTTTTGCAAACCAGACATCCCAAGAGGTCTTTCTGCCGATACTTTACAAGAAAAAGCAACCAAATTTAATCTAATTGGTAAAAAATATGCTTCTGTAAAAGGAGCGTTAAAAAGTGCCTTACTAAATGCAAATCAGCAAGATATCATTTATGTTGGTGGAAGTACATTTGTGGTTGCAGAAATTATTTAAATAAAAGTTTATTTTTTGCTTGCCAGATTTAAAATCTGTCTTATATTTGCAACCGCTAAGGGCAATTAGCTCAGTTGGTTCAGAGCATCTCGTTTACACCGAGAGGGTCGGGGGTTCGAATCCCTCATTGCCCACATCAATCACAATCCTGATGAATTTTTCATCAGGATTTTTTGTTTTTAAAAAAATCAGAAGCTCGCTTCTTGATTTTTTTAAAAACAAAAAAGACGCTATGAGCGCAGCTCATAAGGATTGTATTTGCAGTAGCGGTTTCAATAGGGGATCTGTAATCCCTCATTGCCGGCAGATGAGAGTAAAAGTCTTACAGAAATGTAAGACTTTTTTTTATTCAAGACTGTCGCAAATTTATTTGTGTAAAGTCTTGAATAAAAAGAGGAACTAGTGCAGCTAGTTGGCTTTTGCTATTTTAAAATGGGGGTAATGGGGATCTGTAATCCCTCATTGCCCAAATTAATCACAATCCTGATGAAAAAACCAACATAAGCGGAGTTCTTAAGTATTGTATGTGCAGTAGCGGTGGTCTGCCAATTTCATCATATAAGGTCGCAATAAATCGTTTCTTTTTCACTTATTTTTTATGAAAAAAAAATACCGTGACGAAGGCTGTGCTCCTTGTTTTTAATTTCAACCAATTAAAAAATAATTTTATTTATCTGCATTACAGTATAAAATTAAGTTGGTATTTGAGGGATGCAGGTACTGCTGGTTTAAGCAGGATGTGCATGCGCTATCTATGTAAATTTCATCATTTTTTTTAAACAAAAAAGTTCCGATAATAAGTATATGCTTTCATAAAAGGGATCGCGCGGAATTGTATTCCGTGTCTTAAAAAGTTTGGATACTGAATTATAAAGAAGGAACTTAAAATAGCTATTTGCACGAATTGCAAATCCGTTCTATCGGGTCTTATTTCTATAATTAAAAGATGCTTTATTATTTGTACAACTATTTTAGTACATCAGATCAAAATTATTTAATGAGAAATGAAATCTATAGCGTCCGCACTAGCTGCTATAAAGCTTAAAATAGGTCTGATTAATTTTTCAGGATCTCCGAATAAAATGAAATAGCAGTATTTCATTAACTTTGTAGGTTTTGCATCTCCATGGTCTTATGATCTCTTTTAAAATGTCTTGTAGGTGAGTTAGAAACCATTAACTTTGCTTAGGACATATCCTGAAGCGTGGGAACATGAATTACAAGTATTTGTTTTTTTTGTTGGATATGTGACAAAATAATTAAGAGTATTTTTGTTTGCAAATGCTTTATGAATTTAGAGTAGGCATGCTCAATACTGGAAATAGATACAAATGAAAGAGGTAGCAATTGCA
>Ga0307488_10001322_pt1 | contig 20687 bp, 19 predicted proteins | sample SB02metaG_FD_202248 | JGI IMG/M metagenome (GOLD analysis project Ga0307488, IMG submission 202248) | Sea-ice brine microbial communities from Beaufort Sea near Barrow, Alaska, United States - SB 0.2 | ecosystem: Environmental > Aquatic > Marine > Coastal | place: USA: Alaska | collected... | reverse complement strand
TCCAAATAATATCGTGTTTTAATAATTCATCTAAATTATCTTCTGGTAATTTATTATTTGTTCTCTCTTTAATATATTTTTTTAAATGTTTCATTAATACTTTATTATTTGTCATATCATCAATACATTCTGAATATTTACCCCAACAACCACCTCGTATTTCGTGTATTAACATATAACTATTTTTAGTTATATATCTTTCATGACCTGCAAGTGTTATCAAAACACCCGCACTTGCTACACAACCTTCATTAACAGTAATTATTTTTACGGATGAATTTCTAATATGATCAATCACTGCTAATGCTGGATAAACCTCTCCACCATTACTACAAATATGTAAATAGATGGTTTTTTCTTCTTCATATTCTGATATCTTTTCCGATCTGATATTTGATTTAACATCGTCGATTGCTTTAATTAATTCAAAACACGATTTATAATTAATATCAGAGTAAAACGTTATTTTATTTTGATTTACAGCAATTAAATTATCTTCTGATTCTTCGGAATCTTCAGAGTTGTCACCCCTTTTTCTTTTCAACATTTTATTATTTTATTTGATAATTAAATAATAGATTTAATGTTTAAATAGATTAAAAATTTGTTATTTTTATATAAAACATATAAAATATTTTAATTAAATGACGCGTAAAGTATGCTTTATATCAACATTGAGTGATTCTCTATTAATTTATGATATTAATTTGATACTAGATGCGTATCGCGAGGCAAAAAAATGTAAATTTATTAATGATGTTATTATAATATGTAACGATGACATACTTAAATTGAATATAGATAAATTAGGATATAAAACATATATAATAAATAATAAATATTTAAATAGTACAGAATTAATTATTTATTATTTAAAACGATACCCTGAAATATGTGATATAGTTATTAATATTAAACCGGATAATAAATTTATAAAATCTTCATACATAGATTTATGTATTAAAAATTATTTTAAACATAAATTTAATATAGATCTTAATGTTCTATGTACTGATATCATTACAAATCATAGTATTAAGTCAACTACATTATGCTACATAGAAGACAAAGAGATAATAAAGAGTCAGGATGTATGTAAATTAGTAATTAATAAGAATAATGATATTATATATTCTTCACGAAATATCATATCATCATCTAAAATACATGAGATAGACGTGGATGCTATTTATTATTGTCATATTAATATTTTTGTATTTGAAAAGGAATATCTAATTAATGAATATATGAAAAACAATAATTCAAATGAAAAAATAGAATTTCTTAAAATAATAGATGATGGTTATAAAATCAATGTATCGATAATTAATCCATTAGAAATTAACCCATTAGAAATTAACCATTAGGGTAATTACGGAGTATTTAATATGTGAATTGTTTTACCAAACATCTCGCACACTGTAAAAGGTATTCTTTCAAATATATGTTCAATCATTGTATCTCGTACACCATTATATGGGGCACATAAATTGTTACCTCTGAGATTTTTCTTTTTAAACAAATTAAATGCCTCTGAATATGATAAATGATATAACTTATAATTTTGAATAAACCATGAGTAATCAAATGTGTTTTCATTATTTAATTTTTTATAAATATTAAAACGATTGTCATACATATAATTGGCTATTTTAGAATGTAAAATATATGTATTCCCTTCCGGAAATATATAATTTAAATTTGTTAATTTATATGTATTAACTATGTAATTCATATGATACCGATTATTACCCCATGGAACTTTGAATTTTCTTCCATATGTATTCACTCTACCATCTCTTAATAAGTTAAATGTATATATCCCATCAGTATCTTTTAAGTTTGATACTATATCATCTATTTTACTAAGTATCTTCCTAAAATATTTGTTTCTATCTGGATATGATTTCGAGTGAAGCATCAATACAAATTCGAAATTAATATGATTCTTGTTCATATAATTAATCATTGAAAATTTAGGACCTATATCGTATCCTCTATTTTCAACTTTTAAAATTATAATATCTAAATTTGGAAATGTTTCACCAATATTATATGTTATAATTATACTAAAATGTTTAATTATTCTATCAATATATGAACCATAAATATCATTAAATTTGTCAATATTATAACAATGTAAATGAGCCCATAATTTATTATTTTTAAAACTATCACCATCATTCTTTTTTATAACCTCATATTGTATCTCAAGGGGTGGCGAATCAGGGTATTCATAAGCAGTTAGGGAACTTTTCAATCTATTAGTATAATATGTTCTATTAAGATAACTTACTCTATTAATTGAAGACATTAATTATATAAATTATAAATTATAATTTATTTTATAATTTATAATTTATTTTATAATTTATTATAAAAATAAAAAATAATAAAAATAAAATAATAAAAATAAAATAATAAAAATAAAATAATAAAAATAAAATAATAGAAATAAAATAATAAAAATAAAAATAAAAATAAAATAATAAAAATAATAAAAATAAAATAATAAAAATAAAAATAAAAATAAAATAATAAAAATAATAAAAATAAAATAATAAAAATAAAAATAATAAATTATAATAAAAATAATAAATTATTATTTTTATTTATTTTAAATCTAAGTTTATTAATCTACTAAATATTTTATATTCTATTAAATAATCCTTCATTAACTTTGTCATTGTTAAAAAATTAACTGCCGGGACTATTTCATACTTTTTAATATCATTTCCTTCGAACATAACAAATTTTTGTCCTTGATGGTTTTTTATCTTGACTAAATCATCATCCATGTATGTTCCGAAGAATACACATATATCATTTTCATCACTATATTCTTCTAAATCGAAATGTTCCTTCATTTTATCTTTCAAATGTAATAAAGGTTTTGATAAATGAATTTGTTTTATATTTTTATTTTTAATAAAGTCTTTAAAATCATATTCATGTTGGATACCATAATTTCCCGTATTATTGTTATGATTAACAGATGTTAGTGTTAATGGTAATTTTAATCGATTGAATTTATTTTTTTTTAGAAGAGATGTTATAAAATGAAAATCACCACATATAATAGATTCCCACCTTGATAGATCTTTAAATTTGCTATGAAAACAAAATCCAATACCTGATATACTAAATTTTTTTATATTATTTATATCAGATGGTATAATAAGTTTACCATTAATATTAACTTGCCAAAATAATATATCATTTATATTATTTAATTTATTATTAATAATCTTTAGTGAATCAAGGTGTGTAAATTTATCATCGTCATCTAAAAACATAATCCAACCATCATCTACCTTATCCATTAAATTATTACAATATAGATTATATTTATGACTAGCAGAACTTTCTATATCAATAAAAGAGTAGTCAATTTGGTCATCATAATCTTTCAAATACTCAAGACATCTTTCATCGTCGTAACAACATATGATTCTAAAATTCTTATAATTTTGATTTAATATTGACGTTACACATTGTTTAAAAAACTCAGGACGATAAGTAGTTCTGATTAAAATATTTATCAATGACTCGTCTTTCACTATTGTTATTTTCGGTTTAATCAGATTATTCGTCTTAATAGGTCTTGTTTTATTTATTTGTCTAGTGTGAAATGATGACATTATATATTTAATTTAAATGTTTTATTTTGAATTATTAAATCTATGAATTTAATATAATGTCATCATACGGAAAAAAATCACTACGTCAATTACAACATCAAAGAATTGTTGAACATCAAAGAATTGTTGAACATCTAAGACGTGTTGAACATCTAAGACACGTTGAACATCTAAAACACGTTGAATATCTAAAACTGATAGAACATCAGAAGGGAATTGATGATAAATATTTTCTTTTAAAAAATAAAGACTGGTATAATTGGGATTCAGATGATAATATTCAACAGTTGAAATTAAAATATTTTGATACAGATTCATTTATAATATGCATGTATGGGATAATTAATATTCATAATTATCCAAAATCATTATTAGAAAGTATTAAAATATTAAATAATGATAGTTATAATATTAAGTTATTAATATTAAATTGTAGTAATGAGAAATCATATGATCTGAATGATAAATTATATAAGAACGTGTTAAATTATAAGTGGATTAAAACATTAGCTGTTGATAAAAAAGATATATTAAATTATTTTAGGATAACAGATATGATGATATCTACTGATAGAACTACTTTAAATAATTTATCCTCAAATAATCTAAATGAATATTTATTATGTAATAAACATATTTTATGTAGCAAGGGAATAGAAAAGGAAAACAGGTTAGGAAAAGATTATGTCGGTTTATATGAATGTAATACTTGTAATTATGTTCCACCATTTGAAATAACAAATGAAACATATTATAATAAATATTATAAACATGTAGATGAAAATGGTGGTATTAAAACAGAAATTAATTATATAAAAGGATTCGTCTTGTCTTTATTATCAAAAAGAACAATTGTTGCAATTATACCTGTTTTTGGAAGAGAAAAATTATTTAAATATACTATAAGACGACTATATCAAAAAAATAAAATAAATCATGTAATCGTATTAGGTGAAAGTGAAAGTGAAAGAATAACAGCTATAAAAGAAGGAGCAATATTTATTAAACACAAAAATAAACCATTAGGAGCGAAATGGAATACTGGATTTCAATATTCTAAAAGATTTAATCCAGATGCTGTATTATTTGTTGGTAGTAGTGATTGGATTTCAAAAGATTGGATTGATTCTGCTTATCCTTATGTATTAAATGGATATGGATATGTTGGAAAAAAAGATTATTATATGTTAGATACTAATGGTAAAAATATCAGAACATGTAGATGGTTAGGTTATTTATGTAATAGAAAAAATGAAACAATTGGTATAGGTAGATTAATATCTAAAAAATTATTAGAAAAGATAAATTATACACCTTTTGAAAAAAATAAAAATTCATCAATGGATTATTGTATGTATAAAAAATGCATAAATAATGATTTTAAGATAAAAATATTAGATAATTCTTCAATATTTTTATCGATTAGTTGTAATTTATGGGGAAATATGCATAAATTTGAATATCACTATGATGGTGCTCAAAAAAAAAATAACAATAATCAAGAGTTTTTAACAAATAAAATAACATATCTAAATACTGTTCTTAATTCAAAAGATGATTATGAAAAGATTCTTAAAGAATTTAATGAGATTTTAGAATTCCAAAACGCATGAATAACGTTTATTAATAATATTATTAATATTAATAATATTAATATGGAATGTATTAATTGTTTAATGACCACTGATTTATGTGAATTTAAAAATAATATATGTTTATTTTGTAATATGCATAAAGAATCAGATACTAAAAATTTAGATTTTAATTTAGTTTTACAAAAAATAAAATTACATAAATCAAAATATAATTGCATTATTGGGATATCAGGAGGACAAGATAGTTCAACAATGTTATATGCGGCTGTTAAAAAATGGAATTTAAAACCTTTAGTTATACATTTTAATAACCATTGGAATACAGATAATGCTATTCATAATATGAAACAATTAATTCAAAAATTAAATGTAGATTTTATTGAATATTATGTTAATAAAGAAGAATATGATAATCTAAATAAATCTTTTCTTATGGCAGGAACTCCTGACTGTGATATTCCAAATGATATAGCTATGACCAAATTGATGTATGAAACTTGTGAAAAATATAACATTAAATATATTTTAAACGGTCATTGTTATAAAACAGAAGGAAGTACGCCAAAAGCGTGGACATATATGGATGCAAAGTATATTAAAGATGTTTATAAACGTTTTTTTAAAAAAGACTTGGTTAATTACCCACTCTTCGAATTCAAAGACCAATTACATTATAATAAATTAGAAATTAAACAAATTAGACCATTTCATTATCAAAATATTAATAGATTTGATTTAGATAAAGAAATGAAAGATTTTATTGACTATAAATCATATGGTTGGAAACACGGAGAGAATAGTTATACGGATTTTGTAGGTTCATATCTATTGCCTCGAAAATTTGGTATTGATAAACGTATTGTTTACCTATCTGCTAGAATAAGAACAGGATTATTAAATAAAGAAGAAGCAAGAAATGTGTTAAATTGTGAATCTTCATTTGATACTGATATAATAGGAGATGAATATATGGATTTAATTGATTCACCTATTGTAGATAGAAGTGAATACGATAGTTATAATTTCAAAGAAGCTAAGTATATGATATATTATTTATATTTATGCGGTACGGTTCCTTATACATTTTATATTAAATATTCACAAAAACTAGATGACTTTGATTATCATTCTCTTGAAGAAGTAACTGAAGAAGACTTACAAAAAATAAAAGATACTATTATAAATACGGTATATCATGATAATGAATTAGAAGAAGTTAGAAAAGAATTAAGTAAAGAATTAAATAACTAATTATAATATAATTAAATCTTCTATATATTTATCTAATAAATATAAATCATTTATATCAGAATTTATAGATAATAATACAAATTTTATTGTTGGAGACGCATTAATAGATATTCCAGATACAAAATATGATGTAATATTCTGTAGAGCTCCTAATTTTTTTAATTATCCGATGATTACAGAATATAATGAAAATTTGAAGGATAAAAATAATGAAAGATTATATGAATATTGGAAAAAAACACAAGATGAAAAAACTGCAAAACAATTAATTGAAAGAAATGAAACTAGAGAAAACTTTGACAGTGTAGAAACAGTTTAAAGATTGTGCTGGAAAGGCGGAACAATATTTAGAATATTTATTACAACATGGAAAAAAATATTTTGTATTTATTCTTTCTACCAAAAAAGAATATTATGGAAAATACTTAGGTAGCACTTATTGCCATAATCCTGATGATGTTTATAAAGTATTTTCTAAATTTGGAAAATGTAATACAAAAGTAGTAGATAATTCATATTTATATGCTGAAATAATTCTATAAAACAAATAAAGTATCTTTTAAAGATTCTATATTTTTAACATATTTATTATATATTATTTTTTGTGCTTCCGTTGTTTCGTTTTTAAATCTAGAACTATTATATAATTTTTTTTTTAATTGTATTTTTCTACGATTTATATGATCTTTATCTTCAGGAATTTTTTTTTCATCAATATCACTTTCAAATTTTTTTAATATATCAATATTATTAGAAATTTCTAAATAATTATAAATATTATTAATTACAATATCAAAATTATCTATTAAATCACTATAATTTACTTTTAAAATATTTGAATTACAGTTTTCTATAATTTTATATTTTTCAATACAATATTTAATAGCACTTTCATAATCAGGCCACATACTATCATTTCTATAAAATAAAGATAATGCTACATCACGTATATCTCTATAAATTATTATTACTTTACAATTATATGATTTTATAGATAAAATTTTCTCTAAAAAATCTAAATTATTAGGATTTTTCATCAATAAATATTGATTTTTTTCTAGAGGAAATTTAATAATATAATCATCCAACTTTTTTTGAGATGAAAATATAGTTAAATCATTTTCAATTAAATCAACTTGATCTTTACTATAATCAACAATTGAACTAATTTCATAATGTAAATCTAATAATTTATCTAATAATGATGTTCCACTATGAGATATACCAGCTATAAATAATATTTTTTTCATATATTATTTATAATATTATTATTTTTAATTAATTATCTAAACATGAATCCTTAAATTGAGGTAAAGAAGTGTTATTAATTATCCAATCTCTTGACTCTTCGGGCTTATATCCATAACCACCATCAAAATATACATTTGTATAATTTTTTTGTTCTTCAGACACTTCTATACTTGATATTAATTCATTATAATATTTTTGTTTATTATAATAAAAATCTAAAAAATGTTCATTTGTTGCCATTATTATTATATATTATTGTATTTCTTTATACTTACTGTAAATAAGATATATTTTTTTTATATAGTGTTGAACTTCCCGTTATTTTAGATATATTTTTATTATTTTTAAAACAAATATAAGTGCTGGTAGTGGATTCTGTTAGTAGGTCATATTTATCGAAAATTTTAATTTCATCAAAAAAATTTTTTAATATTTCGCTAAAATCTTTACCATATAATCTGCAACACATTGTTGATGTTGAAGAATCAAAAATGTGTGTTTCTCTATCATTTGATATAGAATCCGTAATAATAAGGATTCCATCTTTTTTTAATATACGGTTGAAATTATAAAGTGCAGTTAAATCATTTTTTATTGCTGATAAAACATGATTTAAAACTATACCTTGATACTTACCATTTTTAATAAAAGATAAATCTTCACAATTATGGACATAATCAAAGTATTGGTTATCAGAAAAACATGTTCCACCAAATTCTCTTATATCCATTGTATCTATTTTGCATATTTTATTAAAATAAAATGAAGATTCATAATATTTATTACATTTCCTTTTTCCTTCTGATAAAATAAGTACATGTTCATTAAATAATAAATTATTTAATTTCTCTTCTTTAATAGATTTTACTAAACATCTATGTCTTTCAACTGACCCACAATTATTACAATATCTATTTTCTAGAGGTTCCATAAATGTATCACATACTGAACAATTATATTTATTATAATTTTTAAAAGTTTTATTAAAATCTATATTTTTCTCTAATAAAGTATTAATAAGAATACTAGTCGTTTTTTGACTATTACTATGTTCATGTTTAAACCTATCTTCGCATACATGATCCCAACCTTCAGTACAAAATGCTGAATAACAACAATTTATTATTATACCAGAATTTTCATTCTTCTTTAAAGCAATAATTCCAGTACTACTAATTTTATAAACAGAATCGGGATATTTATTATAAAGTGGTGTAGCACCATACATTAATATTTGTTTATATTTGTAATTATCATATTCTTTACTTAATTTAAATAAATGTTTATAATCTTTTATTTTCTCAGGGTTATTCACTAAGTTTAAACATTCAATATTATTCGTAATACAAAAATCTGTTTTAAAACCATCAAACTCGGCATTCGCATACGAGAGTTCTATTTCATTTATATCACTTAATAATTTAATTTCCTTATCAAAATTATAGTATTTATTTTTTTTGTGATTGTGACCTCCATCGTAATAATCAACCCCTAAAGTTTTAAAGGTATTATTATTTTGATAACTAAAATAATATGTTTTATCAATTAAATCTTTATATTTTTTGTGGACAAAATCAAAATCTCCTTTAAAACGTTGGTGTAAAATTTTATTATTTTTGTATTTAATTCTACTCCAACAAGTATTACCTGATAAATTTAATATATGTGTTCCCTTTTCATTAATTTTTTCTAAATTTTGTTTAGATTCTAATGTCCAATACTCGCTATGACCACTAATTATAAACAATTTTAATTGGTCTCCAACGCTATTATCCCAAAAAGCATTATAAATATTATTATGTAAATCAAAATCTGTTATATAATTAACCTTGTAATTAGTATTAAATAAAAATTTTAAAACTCCATAATTATATTTAAAAAATAATTCTGGATTTAATGGTCTATTTATTTGCATTAATCTTGCTCTTTCACTTTCACTTCTATTCTTACAGTTTTTTACCAAATCGTCATACATTTCATAGGTCCCTTTAGTTTTATCATTGTTGTTTACTAAATTATTATTAAGAAAACTAAAATATGAATTTTTACCGCCAAAATGATTATACATATTTATAGTATTTGTACTAATAAGACAGCAAATAGGCGCTCTGTTTGTAACATTATAATATTCGCTTACAATAAATACTATTTTCTCATTTATAATATATATACCACTTTTAAATTCATTTATTTCAAATTCACACGTTAAATCTAATTCAAAATCTTCCCATGGTTTATCATATAACCCATATTTATAATGATATATATCAGTTGTAGTCCATCTGTTTATTTGATTTTTAACATCTGTATATATTTTTTTAACTATATCACCTTTCATATTTTTAATATATAATAATGTATTGGAATCATCTTTAATAGAATCTATATATAACTTTACTTTATCTGTATTTATATAAGACAATTTGTTAGTGTATCCAATATTCACTATATTTTCATATTCCATTTATAATATTTATAATATTTATAATATTTATAATATTTATATTTTTTTTTTATATATAATTTAGTTTAGTTTATAATTATATATGTTAAGTAAAGTTAGTAATCCTAAAAAATTAAAAGATTATTTATTTGAAATGAATAAAAAACATAGTAATTGGGAAAAACGATTAAATATTGAAGTTAATAAAGAAATATTTACATATGATAATAGTAAAAAATATTTAGAAAATAAAAAATATTAATATAAATAAATTTATATGTATAGTCTTTTATATATCTAATAATTTAGTAGATATTCAAACTCCTGAAACCATAATTCTATATTCCCAACTAAATGGCTATTATATTTTGTAAATGCTCCATTCCATCCAACAATTTTACGTTCTAAAAATTTATTACATAATTCTAAATATAATGGATGTATTTTATGACGTTCAATGTCATAAGAATATTTTTCTTTAAAAACAATATTATCATCAAATACTTTTAATAAAATCTCTTTTAAAGGTTTCTTAGATTTTGTAGTATATTCATTCCATGTAGATATACCTAAATTATCAAATTCATAGAAAAAATCTTTAGGTTCTTTTGATAAAGCAATTTCGAATATATTATGATCTAATAAAGGAACTCTAGCTTCAATAGAATAATACATAAATATATTATCAGCGTTAATTAACAAATCGTTTAATAAAAATGTTTGTATTTCTAACCATCTAGGAATATTACTTTCTTTTAAATTTTCTGGTATATTTATTTTCTTATATAATTTATCTGAAAAATCAGTTTTAAATTTTAAAAAAGCATCTTTATATTCATTATCTAATGGTTTTATTTGAGATAAATACATATATAAATCGCGTATATGTGACTTATATCCTTTATTATTAAATTTAATTCGTCTGTGCCCATAAAATAATTCATTGCCCCCAGTTCCTATTAATAATATTTTATTGGTTGCCTCATTTTTATTTAAATATAAACCAGTCATATTCATTAAATAAGATGCTTTTATAGGAATACCTGAAAAATTTATAATTTTTCGTTGTTCATCAATAAAATTACTTAAGTTTTTTTCCAAAAAACTTGATTTAATAATTTTTAATTTTTTATTTAATAATTCAGAACATTTTTTTGCAACAGTTTCCTCACCAACGGCAAGTGTTATTAATTCGCTATCTTTACTATATTTAGCTAATATATTTGAGTCAATCCCCCCACTATACAATATATTTTTTCCAACATCACCTAGCTCTTGAATTTTAATAGATGATTTAATATATTCTTCTAAATTTTCATTTTCTCTATTAAAATTTGGAACCCACCATTTAGTTTTCTCAATTTTTATATTTTTAATATCTGTCTTTATGAAATACCCAGCTTCAATACCATTAATATTTTCAAACATAGACTTTGATTCAAGGCAAATTCCACTAGCCAAATAAGAGAACATTACGTCTTTATTTATATTAAATTTCATTTTATTTACCTGATACAGTGTTTTTACGATAGCACCTGGATTTGAAGCAAACATAAAAATATTATCATCTTCATAATAATAACAGTATTTAATACCTATTCTATCTCTTATTATAAATACTTCATTAGTTTCTTTATTTAATAATATTATGCTAAATATTCCATTTATATATTCTAATGTTTTTTCTATACCTTCATAATAAAATAATTGGATTAATACTTCTGTATCAGATGTTCCAATAAATGATGAATTATAATTATTTATTAATATATCTTTTAATTTGATAAAATTATATATTTCTCCATTAAAAATCATAACTAAATTTTTAAAAAAAAATGGTTGCTTAGAACGAGAATCAATGTCATTTATTGATAATCTATTATGATTTAATGATATATTATTGTAAATATAACTTCCATTTTGATCTGGACCTCTTTTATTTAAATATTTAATTAAATAATCATTATAATTTTTTAAAAAATGTAAATATTTATCATTTTTTATTATACATCCTGATATACCACACATAATATAAGTTATATATTAATTTTATAATTTATTTTAACCTAATCAAATTACAAGTGCCTTTTTCATCTATCTCACCTATCTTCTTTCCTGGATTACCAACCATCACACTGTTTGATTCAACGTCTTTTGTTATAACACTTCCGGCTCCTATTAACGCATTTTCTCCAATTGTATTTCCACAGATAATTGTACAATTGGCACCTAATGTTACACCATCTTCAATTATTGTTTTCATATAATTTCCATTTTTACTATACACCGCTCTTGGATTAATATCATTTGTTAGTACACAACTTGGTCCAAAAAAAACATTATCCCCTGCTTCTACACCCGAATAGATGCTAACATTATTTTGAACCTTACAGTTATCACCTAATACTGCTCCATTTGCTATAAATACATTCTGACCTATATTACAGTTCTTCCCAATTTTGGCACCTTTGCATATATGACTAAAATGCCATATCTTCGTTCCATCACCTATATCAGCGCCTTCGTCTATTACGGCACTTTCATGTTGAAAGTATGATTTATTTGTTATATATTTATCAGATTCTTTACTCGATTGTTGTTTTTTTAATTTATAGATTCTTTCAATAATTTCAACTACTTTTAATCCCTCTAATACATTTGTAGTCGGATTTTCTTTACCACGCAATGTATCAATAACATTCTGAATTATATAACAATGGTTTGACGCGGAGCCTTTATAATGACCATAGTCATTCGGTGGTTTTGATTCTTCTAATTCAGGCCTCGTATAGTCTTTAATATTACAGACCTCGACTTCATTCATATATTGACCCCCTACTTTTACACTTCCATTTTCACCAATGATTGTTATTGAACTCTCTAAATTTTGATTAGCAACTGCTGTCGAATAATTAATACATCCCATACCCCCATTCTTAAAATCAAAATTGATAATACCCGAATCTTCAAAATCAGTCATTTTTTGATGAATAAAATCCGAGAATTTACCTTGTATATTACATATATCTCCAAATAACCAATACATAATATCAATAAAATGTGAAAACTGTGTAAATAATGTTCCACCATCTAAATTATAACTTCCTTTCCACCCTCCTTTCTTATAATATCTTTCATCTCGATTCCAATAACAGTTAATTTGAACCATGAATATATTACCTAGAATATTATCATCTATTATTGATTTTAACCATTTTGAAGGTGGTGAATATCTATTCTGCATTACACAAAATATATGCTTTGATTTTTCTAATGCCGTAAACATTACTTTTTCACAGTCATATTTCGTTAATGTCATTGGTTTTTCACATACAACGTGGTGATCTAAATTAAGTGCTTCTAAACAGTGTATAGCATGAAGACCATTAGGCGTACATATATTGATTACATCCACTTCTAAATTTGCCGATTTGAATTCATCAAGTGAACTGAATAATGGAGTATTGAATTTGTCTATTTGACATTCGTCTTCTGTTCTTACGTCTATAAACGCAACTAATTCACTATCATTATTCTCTTTGATAAGAGTTGCGTGTCTTTTCCCAATATAACCAGCACCTATTATAGCAAATTTTATTCTATCTTTTTCTGTCATATTATAAAATAAAAAATATTAAAAATAAATAAATAAAACTTTATAAATAAAACTTTATAAATAAATAAAATTTAATTATAAATAAATAAAAAAAAATTATTATAAATAAATAAAAAAATTTATTATAAATAAATAAAAAAAATTTATTATAAATAATTTATTATAAATAATTTATTTATAATAAATTTTTTTTCTTAAAAGTAAACATATGGAATTTCCAATTCAAATGTATGATCCTAAAAGAGAATATAATTTACATAAAACGGATATAGACAATGCGATTCACGAAGTATTAAATCATGGTAAATTTATTAATGGTCCGGAAATAAATGAATTAGAGGATGAATTATCTAAATTTACCGGTTCACAATGCGTTACTCTTTCAAATGGAACAGATGCTTTACAGGTGGCTCTTCTAGCATTAGATGTTGGTATAGATGATGAAGTTATAACAGTTTCTCATTCCTGGATATCTACTGTAGAGGTAATTTCAATTTTAAAAGCCAAACCTGTGTTTGTTGATATCGAACCGATTACATTTAATATGGACCCAAGTAAATTAGAAAATGTTATAACAGGTAAGACTAAGGCAATTATTGTAGTTAGTTTATATGGACATATGGCAGATTATGACAAGATAAATGAAATCGCAAATAAATATAATATCCCTGTTATTGAAGATGGTGCGCAAAGTTTCGGAGCAACATATAAGAATCAAAAAAGTTGTTCAATGACACCTATTAGTACAACTAGTTTCTTCCCATCAAAACCACTCGGATGTTATGGAGATGGAGGAGCCTGCTTCACTAATATTCCAGAACTCGAAGCTAAAATAAGAGCCATTAAAAATCATGGAGGAGTAAAAAGATTTCATCATAAATATATTGGTATGAATGCTAGATTAGATACTATTCAGGCTGCTATTTTAAATACTAAGTTAAAATACTTTGAAGAAACTATAAAAAATAGAAATGCGTGTGCTAACTATTATACTCAACAATTACAATATCTTGAAAAGATAGGGTTTGAACTGCCAAAGGTTAATAAGAACTTTACAAGTGTATGGGCTCAATATTCTATATTAGCACCTAATATAGAAATTAGAGATAATATAGTTAATTATTTAAAAGAAAAAAGTATTAATGTTTCTATATTCTATCCATCTCCTTTACATTTACAAGAATGCTTTAATTATTTAGGTTATAAAATAGGTGATTTACCAGTCACTGAAAGTGTGTGTGATAGGATATTTAATTTACCGTGTTATGGTGAATTGACTAATAAAGAACAAGTGTTTATTATAGATATGTTAAGGCAATTTAATGTTAAGGCAATTTAATGTTATTTAAGGCATTTTAAAACGTGGTATTATATTTATTTTCTAATATTTTCACATTCTTTTATCACCGCTTCTAATACACTATTAGGTGATTCTAATTCCTTCATATAAGAATTAAGTGCTTTAGTATCCTTTGGAAAACAAGCTCCTCCGTATCCAAATTGCCCATCTGGACCAGGTACAGTTGTATGCATTTCATTTATCCAATTATTTTTTAACATTAAATCTTTAATTGTATTAAAATTACTTCCATTTTTTTGAGACAACATATAATATTCATTAAATAACATTACTTTACTAGCATAAAAACTATTACAATATATCTTCATAGATTCACTCTCTAAAGAATCACATTCACTTATAAGAGCTTCTGGATAGTGTTTACTGTATAAATCACGAACCAATGTCAAATCATTACAGTTCGGTCCTTTTCCCAAAACAACGTGGGACTGATTATGAAAATCTTCGAAAGCAGTTCTGGCTGTTAAGAATTCTGGATTATGAACAAATCTTAATTTATATAGTTTTGACAATTCGTTTGTGGTTTCAGGTTCTACGGTTGATTTTATAACAACTATACCACCATATCCTTCTAATTTCTTACATACTTCATGAATGGCATCTTTATTATAAATATGAGTTATTTCGTCAAATAAAGTCGGCAGACATAAGAATATTACATCTGTCTCTAGCACGCTTTCAAAAGAATCACTTTCATTATATTTATCATATCCAACGACATTTATCTCTTTTAATTTAAAACTTTTAAACATCGCTTTCCCTACGAATCCTAATCCTATTATTCCAATCATTATATATTATTATCAAAAATAAATAAGAAGTTTTAACGATAAATTACAGAATAAATATTTATAATTTATTTATTTTATTTATTTATAATTTATTTATTTTATTTATTTATTTATAATTTATTTATTTTATTTTTATTTCGTATTTATTTTATTTATTTATTTCGTATTTATTTCGTATTTATTTCGTATTTATTTTTCTAAATTAACATTTGTATTTAAAATATATGAATTTATTAATCACTGGTGGTTGTGGTTTTATCGGTTCAAACTTTATTAATCATATTTTCAATACAGATAATGATATTTTAAATAAATATACTATCATTAATTTAGATGCTATGTATTACTGTGCTGATGAGAATAATGTAAATGAAGATATTAGAAATCATAACAATTATACTTTTATAAAAGGTAATATATGTTCAGAAGATATAGTAAATCATATTTTAAACACATATGATATTGAATATGTCATTCATTTTGCGGCACAAAGTCACGTTCAAAATTCATTCAGTAATGCTCTGCAGTATACAAAAGACAATATTATGGGAACACATATTCTATTAGATTGTTGTCATAAATATGGAAAAATTAAAAAATTCATTCATGTATCAACCGATGAAGTATATGGTGAGTCAATGATTGATGTAAATGAGAAATCTAAAACAGAACAAAGTGTATTGTGTCCAACTAATCCATATGCTGCAACTAAGGCTGGTGCTGAATTATTAGCACAATCATATAATCATTCATTTAAGATGCCAATTATTATTACAAGAGGTAATAATGTTTATGGTCCGAATCAATATCCTGAAAAATTAATACCTAATTTTATTCAATTACTGGAAGAAGATAAAAAAGTCACTATTCAAGGAGACGGTTCATGTGTGAGAGCCTTTTTACATAGTGATGATACTTCTAAAGCATTTGAATGTATTTTAGAGAAAGGTGAGATAGGTGAAATATATAACATAGGATGTAATGAAGGTATGGAATATTCTGTTTTAGATATTGCTAAATTATTAATAAAGAAGATTAAGAATACAGAAAATTATGATAAATGGATTGAATATATTGAAGACAGACCTTTTAATGACAAAAGATACTATATTAGTAATCAAAAGTTAAAGAATCTAGGATGGGATATTCATGTTAATTTAGAAGATGGAATTAATAGATTACTGAATCTATAAAGTGAACATTCATTATATTTTGACTCCTATTTCTTTAATTAGTGTATTTTTTTCATTATCTGTTATACATTCTAACCATTCTTTTGCAAAAGAAGTGTTTTCATATCCTGGTATCCAGGGACCTCCATTCGTATAGTGTAATGCTTTTATATTTTCTTTTTTAATATCATCATAGTAATCAACTAAATAATTATAGCTTTTATCCAGTGAAATAATCTGACTATCGTCACACCACTCCATTCTATGTAAATATTTCGGAGTCTGTGAATTTACTACTTCGGGTGATAGATTCTCACATTTAGAACAATTAAATAACATTAATGAAGACCAGTGATTTCTTGGATACCACTCTTCACTTTGACCATCCATTTTTAATTTACGACAATTTTCGGCATATTTATGCTTCACACAACCAACTGTAAAATTAGATGGCTTTAAATATTGACCTTTATTTAATTTATTACATTCTTCTATATCCTGTAGTTGATAAATGTATTTATCAATCATTTCACTGGGATCACATTTCCATAAGAAATTACTGTCACAATATAAAGCATATCCTTTATAATTATTTAAGCTAGGAACTAAAAATCGCGCATATGTAAATTCAGTCGACCCAGTATTATCATTTCGATTAAATAGTCCTTTTTGTTCTAATTCTTTTTTAACTAATTTATGTATTTTTAGATTTGGATTATGATGTAACAATGAACGTTTACATACTTCATATGCCATTTGTTGTCCATAATTACTTGAGTTGAAACCAATGTAAATATCTAAAGATGTCATTTATAATATTAAAATATTTAATTCTTTAATTCTTTAATTCTTTAATTCTTTAATATTACTTATTATTCTCATATTTAATTTAATTTTATAAAAATAAAATTATTTAAATATTAAAATCTGTAAAGATATATAAAAATGATTATATTAATCTACGGGCATAAAGGATGGATAGGACAACAGATTATTCAATATTTAAATACTATTTATACTCAATATCAATTTAAATATATATGTGGGGGAGCACGTGTTAACAATGTAAAAGAAGTCGAAGATGAAATAAAGAGTATCTATCCAACTCATGTAATTTCATTAATCGGACGAACTCATGGTGATGGTATTCAAACGATCGATTATCTAGAAAATCATCTTTATGAGAATGTTCGTGATAATTTATTTGGACCGATGGTTCTTTCTATGTTATCTAAAAAGTATGATTATCATCTTTCTTATTTAGGGACTGGATGTATATTTGAATATGAGAATTTAGATGATATATTAAATGGTGAAAAAGATTATAAATTATTTAATGAAGAAGATACGCCCAATTTTACAGGTTCATCTTATTCTATAGTAAAAGGATTCACTGATGAATTAATGCACTTAACAAATACATTAAACATCAGAATTAGAATGCCAATAACTTCTAAAGCGAATCAACGTAATTTTATTACTAAAATCACATCTTATGAAAAGATATGTTCTATTCCTAATTCTATGACAGTATTAGATGAATTAATACCGATAATGATGGATATGATTTTTAAGAAACACATTGGAACAATTAATATGGTGAATCCAGGTGTGATATCACATAATGAAATATTAGAAATGTATAAAGAAATAGTTGATCCAGATTTTACCTGGCATAATTTTACGATTGAAGAACAGGATGAGATATTAAAATCAAAACGTTCAAATAATCATTTAGATACAAAGAAATTACAGGAATTATATCCTACTGTAAAGAATATTCATGAAAGTGTTAGAGAATGCTTAGAAAATTATTTATGAGAATAATTTATTTATTTTTATTTAATTTTATTTAATTTAATTTTATTTTATTTAATTTTATTTAATAATCCATCCATTCCCATCTGATAATTTAAACCAACGAATACCATTGTCATAATAAATTGCGATAATACTAAAATTTTCATTTATATCAATATATTTATTCAAAAATGTGTCTAAATGAGGTTCGTGATATATCTTTATTTTTGTATCTTTATTATTATTATAACATTTATGATAGATTAAATTCCAAATATATTCATATGGATATATTTTTTGTGTTATCAAATGTGTCTCCATTTTTTTAATAGATTTTTTTAATTTGCCGATTTTTTCAACATTTGTATAAATCTTTTGAATACTTATGTTATATTCTTGACATAATTTTCTTTTTTTGTCCATTATAATATTTATAATTTTGGTCAAAAATTAAAATCATTTTTTAATTTATATGAATAAATTAGTATTGAATAATAAATTTATAGAAACACATATTGATAAAAAATTTAAATCAACAAAATTACTTGATTTAGATAAAATCGAAAAATTATATAAAAAAACATTGACTTATATCAGAGGTCTTTCTAAGAAAAAGCATACTGAGTTTATGTTAGCACTATCTAAACAGAAATGCGATATTGATAAAACTCAAATTTTAACAAATATATTTTGGAGAATTGATAATAAAAATAATACTAATAAGAAAAATACAAAAATTCAGAATGAATTCAAAAAATTCGAACCTAAAATAGAAGGAAATTATCGTTGTTTTGGCGATTATAAAGTTCTTAATCCTTTGGGTTCAGGTGCTTTTGGCAGTGTTTATTTAGTTGAAAAAAATGGTAAAAAATACGCTATTAAGGCGATTGATATCCACTTTAATAATATATATGTATCATTAAATGATTATATGAAAACAATAAAGAATGAAATTGAGATTACTAAAAAAATGGGAGATATAAAAATAGGACCTAAATTATATGATTCTTATGTATGTCAACCAGATATGAACAAGTTAAGTGTTTTTATAGTAATGGAATGGATGACAGAAGGCAGTTTAGGGAATTGGCTTCAAAATAATAAATTAACAAAGTCTCAGGAGAATGGTATTTTAAAGAAAGTTGAGAAAATGCATGAAATGGGAATTGTTCATGCAGATTTACATCAAGAAAATATTCTAGTTACTAAAAATAAATCTAAAGTAGAGTTCTATATAGGAGATTTTGGTTTAAGTAAAACTACCAAAGATTTAGTAAAACAACACGAAAATTCTGATATAACAAATGTAAAAATGATTACTAAAAATAATTCAATATTGTATTCTTATATTGCTAAATTATTTATTGCATGTGAATTAATGTGAATTAATGTGAATTAATGTGAATTAATGTGAATTAATGTGAATTAATATGAATTAAATGAAGATAAATATATAATATTTATCTTCATTTAAAAATTGATTAAATATTTTTATAAAGTAATTTAGATTATTATGGAATTCTATCAAGGAAATAATCGTGTCGGAACACCCGAAGTTAATCATATAGATGTATCTACTGAAGACATTGGAGGAGGACACGGAGTAGCTTACAGAGAACCAGTTATTGAATATGGTAATGAATATCAAATATCAATAATTCACTGTTTGGCAACCCTAAATGCTGCTGAGAAATATCTTGGCACAGTTAAGAAAATCAAACTAAATAAACAATGGACAAATGTAGCTGAATGGATTTACGAATGTTT
>Ga0307488_10001321_pt1 | contig 20687 bp, 20 predicted proteins | sample SB02metaG_FD_202248 | JGI IMG/M metagenome (GOLD analysis project Ga0307488, IMG submission 202248) | Sea-ice brine microbial communities from Beaufort Sea near Barrow, Alaska, United States - SB 0.2 | ecosystem: Environmental > Aquatic > Marine > Coastal | place: USA: Alaska | collected... | reverse complement strand
CACCGCAGAGAGAATCATGGTGGAGGATTTGAAAGAATTTGTAAAGCTTTAAAACGGATTGCTAAAGATGATACAAATCGTTTAATTATTTATCCTGTTCATTTGAATCCAAAAGTACAGGAACCTGTAAACAGAATTTTATCAGGTGTTAATAATGTTATTTTAATAGATCCTTTAGCCTATCAAGATTTTATTTGGCTTATGAATCGGTCTAAAATTATTATTACTGATAGCGGCGGCGTTCAAGAAGAAGCACCAAGTCTAGGGAAACCAGTTTTAGTGATGAGAGATACAACTGAAAGACCCGAAGCAGTAGAAGCAGGAACAGTTTTGTTAGTGGGGACTAATGAAGAGTTGATCGTTTCTAAGGCATTGAACTTATTAAACAATAACGAAAACTTTGAAAAAATGTCAAAGCTTCACAATCCATATGGAGACGGGCTGGCATCAAAAAGAATTGTAGATTTTATTAAAAATATAGAATAATGAATCCAGAAGTAGTTACCATAGGTTTAGGATATATTGGCTTGCCAACCTCAGCACTCATAGCATCACACGGAACGAATGTTTTAGGTGTTGATATAAACCAAAGTGTTGTAGATACGATTAATCAAGGGAAGATTCACATTGTTGAACCCGATTTAGATCAAATTGTATCAAAAGCAGTTTCTAATGGTTTTTTCAAAGCATCTACTAAACCAAGTTCAGCGGAAGTATACTTAATAGTAGTTCCTACTCCATTTAAGGGAAATCACGAGCCAGATATTTCATTTGTTGAGGCAGCAACAAAAGGAATTATACCGCTTTTGAAAAAAGGAGATTTATACATTATTGAGTCGACCTCACCGATTGGTACAACTGATAAAATGCGAAAACTAATATTTGCATCAAGGCCTGAATTAAAAGGACATATTCACATTGCATATTGTCCTGAAAGAGTATTGCCAGGGAACGTAATGCATGAACTCGTTGAGAATGATCGTGTTATTGGAGGTGTCGATGAGGGTTCTACTCAAAAGGCAATTTCATTTTACTCTAAGTATGTGAAAGGTGAGTTGCACGGAACGAATGCCCGTACTGCTGAGATGTGTAAACTAGTTGAAAATTCTTCTCGAGATGTTCAAATAGCTTTTGCTAATGAACTCTCTTTAATATGCGATAAGGCAGATATTAATGTATGGGAATTAATCAATCTTGCAAACAAACACCCAAGAGTAAATATTCTACAACCAGGTTGTGGAGTTGGAGGTCATTGTATCGCTGTGGATCCCTATTTTATTGTATCTGATTACCCAATGGAATCAAAGATTATTGGAACAGCTAGAGAAGTAAATAACTACAAATCTTTCTGGTGTGCTGAAAAAATTCAAAATGAGAAACTTCAATTTGAACTAAAACACGGAAGAAAGCCAAAAACTGCTCTGATGGGATTAGCGTTTAAACCAAACATTGATGATTTAAGAGAATCTCCAGCTAAATATATTGCTCAAAAAGTATTGCAAAATTCAAATAATGAGGAACACTTTATTGTTGAGCCAAATATTGAATCACATTCAGTTTATAAATTAACAGAATATAAAGAAGCAATTAATAAAGCTGATATTGTAGTCTTTTTAGTAGCTCATAGAGAGTTTTTGGGTTTGAAAATTAAGGAAGAAAAAATAGTTATGGATTTTAGTGGTGTAAATAAAAAATAAATTATGTTAGATTTAAACGGAAAGTCAATTTTAATAACTGGAGGAACGGGTTCTTTTGGTAAAATGTTCACTAAACTAATCTTAGAAAGAAATCCAGATGTCAAGCGTCTAGTTATCCTCTCTAGAGATGAACAAAAACATTTTAACATGGCTATGGAATTTCCAGAAAACAAGCATCCTGCAATGAGATATTTTATAGGTGATGTCCGAGATAAAGATCGTTTAGAAAGAGCTTTTGAAGGTATAGATATTGTAATTCATGCTGCTGCAATGAAACATGTTCACTTAGCTGAATACAATCCTTCTGAATGTATCAAAACAAATATTAATGGTGCAGAAAATGTTATTGCTGCTGCTATCAAATGTGGTGTAAAAGATGTTGTTGCACTTTCAACCGATAAAGCTTGTGCCCCTATTAATTTATATGGTGCAACGAAGCTTACTTCTGATAAATTATTTATAGCTGCAAATAATATAAAGGGAAAAAGGGATATAAAGTTTTCAGTCGTTCGATATGGTAATGTAATGGGTTCTAATGGATCCGTAATGCCTTTCTTTTTAAAGAAAAGAAAAGACGGAGTACTACCAATAACAGATAAAAAAATGACAAGATTTAACATTTCACTTCAGGATGGTTGTCAAATGGTATTTGATGCCATAGAGAAATCTTGGGGTGGTGAGTTATTTGTTCCAAAAATCCCATCGTATAAAATAGTAGATGTTGCTTCAGCTATTGGACCAGATTGCATTCAAAAAGAAGTAGGGATAAGACCCGGTGAGAAGTTACACGAAGAAATGATAACTGTATCTGATGCACTTAATACATATGACATAGGTAAGTATTATGCAATTTTACCACAAAAAACAATTTTTGAAAGAGAGGCGTTTATCAAACATTTTAATGCAAAACTAGTTGATCCTAATTTTTCTTATAACTCTGGTGATAACGAAGAATGGGAATCTATAGAGTCTTTAAGAAAATTAGTGAAAATTCATGTGGACCCTAATTTTAACGTATAATGAAAAAAATACCATATGGCAGACAAAATATAGACCAGAATGATATAGATGCAGTTGCTACAGCGCTTCAATCTGATTACCTTACGCAAGGCCCTAAGGTTAAAGAGTTTGAGGTAAAATTCGCAAAATATGTAGGAGCAAAGTATGCCGTAGCAGTTAACAATGCGACCTCAGGATTACATCTCTCAGTATCAGCTTTAAATTTATCCAAGGGAGATAGAGTTATTACAACTCCTATTACTTTTGCAGCTTCAGCAAACTGTGTTCGATACGTAGGTGGTGAAGTTTGGTTTGCAGATATTGATCCAAATACGTATCTATTAGATATTAGTTCAGTAAAAGAATTAATTGAATCAAAACCAAAAGGATTTTTTAAAGGAATTATTCCTGTAGACTTTGCTGGACTTCCAGTTAATATGGAAGAGTTTAGAGCTTTGGCAGACGCTCATGATCTTTGGATAATAGAAGATGCTTGTCATGCACCTGGTGGTTACTTTATAGATAGTAAATTAGAAAAAAACTTTTGTGGAAATGGCAGATATGCTGATATTGGAGTTTTTTCTTTTCACCCTGTAAAGCATATTGCTTGTGGTGAGGGAGGTATGCTTACTACCAATTCCAAAGAATTATATAAAAAGTTGATGCTGCTAAGAACTCATGGAATTACCAAAGAAAACATGGAAGAAAACCATGGAAATTGGTATTATGAAATGATAGCGCTTGGTTTTAATTATAGATTAACCGATTTTCAATCTGCATTGGGAATTACTCAATTAGCGAAAAATAATAAAGGAGTAGTGCGAAGAAATGAAATCTCAGCAACTTATAAAAAAGCATTTGATGGTAAAGTTAAGTTTCAAGAGTTGCCTTCAGGTACATATAATGCTCATCATCTATTTATTATAGAGGTAGAAAATAGAAAAGAATTATATGATTTTTTGCATTCAAAAGGGGTACTGGCACAAATTCATTATATACCAGTTCATACCATGCCGTATTATAAAAATATAGGTTACTTAGATGCCGATCTTATTCATGCAGAAAAATATTACTCTAGGTGTATCAGTTTACCAATGTATCCAACGCTTTCAAATGAAGAGCAAAATTTCGTGATTGAACAAGTAAATCAATTTATTCATGGATAAAATATGTATCATACCAGCTAGAGGAGGAAGCAAGCGTATTCCTAGAAAAAATATTAAAGAATTTTGTGGAAAACCGATAATCACATATTCAATTAAAGTCGCAATTGATTCAAAATTATTCGATGAGGTAATGGTTTCTACTGATGATAAAGAAATTTCTGATATAGCAATAGAATTTGGTGCAAATGTTCCATTTTTAAGAAGTAATAAAAACTCTGATGATTATTCTGGACTAGAAGATGTAGTACTTGAGGTACTAAATTTCTATCAATCACAAGGAATTGAATTTAAAAGCTTTTGTTGTTTGTTACCCACAGCACCTTTTATTACTATCAACAGAATTAGAGAGTGTTTATATAAATTAGAAACAGGGTTTTCGTCAGTCTTTCCGGTTTTAAGATATAGTTATCCAATTCAACGCTCATTGAAAAATAAAGAAGGAAAAGTTGAAATGGCATACCCTCAGTTTATCAATTCAAGATCACAAGATTTAGAGCCTAGATTTCATGACAGCGGCCAGTTTTATTGGATGAAGGTCAATGATTTTTATCAAAAAAAAGAACTTTTCTCGGATAATACGGGATATATTGAATTATCTGAAATGGAAGTTCAAGACATTGATACCCCTGAAGATTGGGAAATTGCTGAATTTAAGTTTAATTACCATGCAAAAAAAAAAAACAACAATTTATTTTAGAGCTGATGCAAATGAGACTATCGGATTAGGCCATGTAATAAGGTCTCTAGCTTTAGCTTCATATTTAAAAAATGAATTTGAATGTGTATTTGTAATAAAAAAATCAAGCGCTACTATTATAAATACTATAAAGTCTTCAATCTGCAACATTGTACAGATTAATAATGAATCAGATTTTTTAAATATTATAAATAACAAAGATATTGTTGTTCTCGATGGATATGATTTTAATTTATCATATCAGATTAGTATTAAAAAAAATTGCTTTAAATTAGTTTGTATTGATGATATTGCTAATAGAAAATTCTATTGTGATATGATAATTAATCATGCAGAAGGTATAAAAGAAGAAAATTATGATTGCCAACCGTTTACAAAGATATTTCTTGGTTTTAAATATGCTTTATTGAGAAAACCTTTTTTATTATTAAAGGATAATAAAAATGTTACTAATGAAATCAGTTCTTATTTTGTTTGCTTTGGAGGAAGTGATAGTGAAAATTTTACTAAAAAAACTATAGAACAGTTGTTGAATATTGATGGTATAAAAAAGATAAATATTGTAATTGGTGGAGGATACCAATACAATGAAGATTTAAATATTCTTTGTAAATCTATTAATGGCTGTCAAGTTAATTTATATAAAAATGTTGATGCTGAAGAAATGGTAAGTATTATTCAAGATTCTCATTTAGCAATAGTACCTTCAAGTAGTACTTCATATGAAGCCTTGTCTGTTGGCATTCCTATAATAACAGGTTACACTGTAGATAATCAAAAAAAAATCTATAAGTCATTAGTAAAACAAGAACTTGTTTTAGGTATAGGAACATTCCCTATTAAAAATTTAGCCAAAAGCATTGAAATAATAAAAATAAAAAAAAATATAATGATTGAGAATCAATCTCATTTTATAGATGGTAAGTCTGTAGAACGTTTATTACAAAAATTTAAAGATCTAAACAATGAACAATAATACATATATAATTGCAGAAGTAGGAATTAACCATAATGGAGATATTAATATTGCTAAAGACATGATATTATCTGCTAAAGAGTGTGGCGCAGATTGTGTAAAGTTTCAAACCTTTAAGGCAGATCAGTTTATTTCGGATCCAAAGCAAACTTATACATACAAATCGCAGGGCAAGGAAGTAACAGAGTCTATGATTGAAATGTTTAAGCGCTATCAGTTCTCAGAAAAAGAATGGGCTGAAATTGTCTTATTTTGTAAAAATAACGACATTCAATTTTGCTCTACTGCTCAAAATCATTCAGACTTAAAGTTTTTACTTTCAATTTGTGATTTACCTTTTATTAAGGTGGGTTCTGATGACCTAACAAATATTCAGATGCTTAACAAATATGCAAAATACGGAAAGAAAATGATTATCTCGGCAGGTATGGCTTACGCTTCTGAGATTGAAGATGCAGTTGAAGCTATACGTAAATCAGGAAATGATGATATTGTTGTATTGCACTGTGTGTCTTCCTATCCTGCCTCACCAGATGAGGTTAATCTTAAAAAGATCCCTATTATTAAACAATGTTTCGATGTAGAAGTAGGTTATTCTGATCATACTATTGGTTCATCTGCTGCAGTAGGAGCTATTTGTTTTGGAGCGACTGTAATTGAAAAACATTTTACATTAGATAAAAATATGTCAGGACCAGATCATTGGTTTGCTTCAGATGCTCAAGATTTAAAACAATATATTAACGATATTCGTGCTATTGAAAAGTGTATTGGTTCTAGTAAATTAACTCCTTCCGTAAAGGAGTTAGAAATGAGGAATATTGCTCGAAGAAAAATTGTAGTAAAAAGTGATTTAGAGATTGGACATATAATTACTAATGAAGATATCGAATATAAAAGATCCGATTCAGTTGGATTAGCCCCCAAAAACAGTGTATTCCTTATAAATCGAAAACTAAAACAAAGTAAATTAAAAAGTCAGACTTTAACTTTAAAAGATTTTGAATAATGGATGAGTTTAAGAGAAAAATTATCAATGCTATTGAAATTCCTGAAAACAGATTTCATCCAATGGTACATATTTGGGGGACTCCTGAAATTGGTAAAGGAACATATATAGGATTGTTTTCAGAAATTAATGCTAATAAAGGTATAGTGATAATTGGAGAAAATTGCGACATAGCATCTTTTGTCGCTATAAACTGTGCGGACTCTCACTTAAAAACTATTGGACATGAAGATGAAGTTATCAGAAGTACTATTACACTAGAAAATAATGTGTTTGTTGGTTCTCATTCATTTATTGGAGGGGATACTCACATAGGTCATCACTCGGTTATAGCTGCAGGTACTATATTAATAAATGCAGGAATAATACCTCCATTTTCTCTAATAGTTGGAAACCCAGCTGTAGTTAAAAAAGCCTATTATGCAAATAAGTAATATAGCACATAATAAACCTTTTCTTGGGTTGGAAGAAGCTAATATAGCATCTTCAGTTATTGAGTCTGGTTGGCTTGCTCAAGGAATAAAAACAAAAGAGTTTGAAAATGCTATCTGTGCTTATTTAAATATAGCCAGTAATCATGCAGTTGCAGTATCAAATGGAACATCTGCACTTTATATTTCTTTACAAATATTAAACCTCCCTAAAAATTCTGAAGTAATAATACCCACATATGTTTGTTCCTCTTTGTTAAATGCTATTTATATGGCTGATTTAATTCCTGTAGTCGTAGATGTAAATCCTATAGATTTTAATATAGATATAAATATTGTTGATGCTAAAATTACATCTAAAACTAGGGTAATAATTATACCACATACGTATGGTGTTCCATTAGACATTAAAGCATTTAGTAAATATAAGTTAAATGGAATTTTCATTATTGAAGATTGTGCTACGGCTATAGGTGCTAAGATAGGAGATTATTATGCTGGTACTTTTGGAGATATTGCTATTTTTTCTTTTTATGCATCTAAATTCTTAACCTGTGGAAATGGAGGTATGGTTGTTAGTAATAATATTGAGTTAATTAACAAGGCTAGAGATTATAGAGAATTTGATGGTGTTGATACTTACCATAAAAGATTCAATTTTAAAATTACGGATATTCAGGCAGCTATTGGAATAGAACAACTAAAAAAGATTGATGGGTTTCTTATACGTCGAAAAAACTTTGCAAAACAATATTCTGATGTGTGTAAAATAAAAGGGTGGGATTACCAAACAACATTAGGAGTTGAATTGTTAGCGAATAATTACAGATTTGTTTTAAAATTAGAGAAAAAAGAAAGGGAGAATTTAAAGCAGTATTTAAACAAAAATAAGGTTTGTTCAATTGTTCCAACTGAAAATTTTGAATTACTTCACAATTATTTAAAATTAGACAAGTGTGATTACCAAGTTGCTGAGACATTAGCAGAATCAACATTATCTATACCTATATACCCTGCTCTAAAAGATATTGAATTTAATTATATAATTAGGTTATTAAAAAAATATTAAAATGATAATTTCGGCACATCAACCAGCATATAATCCTTGGTTAGGGTATTTTCATAAATTATTATTATCAGATGTATTTGTCATAATGGACGATGTTCAGTTTGAGAAGAATTCTTTTATTAATAGAAATAAAATTTTTCAAAAACCTGAAGGGTTGATGCTCACGATTCCTTGTAACATGAAGAATTATGCGGATAAATCGATTAAAGAAATTGAGATATCTAATGATATTTGGAAGAAAAAACATTTAAGATCATTATCTCAAACATATTCAAAATCCCCATATTTTGATAAAGTTTTTCCCATCGTTGAAAAGGCTTTGAATTTAGATAGCAAATTATTAATAGATTACTTGAATCAATTATTTCTAGATATTGTTAGTTATCTCGAAATAGATACTAAAATTGTATTTGCTTCGGATCTGGATATTAAATCAAAAAAATTAGATTATGTAATTGAGCTAACAAAGAAACTGAATGGTAAGGTCTTTGTTTTTGGTCAGTTGGGTAAAGATTATGCAGATGTTAAATATTTAAAAGATAATAATATTATACCATTATTTCAAGACTATCAGCACCCAGAATATGAGCAAAAAGGTGGAGCTTTTATGCCTTATTTAGGGGTGTTAGATTTATTGTTTTTTCAAGATAAACTTAGTGTTATCAAAATAATATTGAGTGGAAATTTAACTAAAAATGAAATAGATGTTTGAAAATAAAAAAATACTTGTAGTGGTTGCACATCCTGATGATGAACTATTAGGATTAGGAGCTACTATGAATAAGTTAATAAATGAAAAAAAATGTAAGATTCGTGCAATAATCTTAGGAGAGGGAATTACTTCTAGGTCAGATAAGCGTGATAGAGACAAATGGGAACAACAACTAGAAGTTCATCGTAAAAATATAGAATCTGCTAGAGTTGCTATAGGCTACGAATCCATTGGTATATATGATTTTCCCGATAATCGTTTCGACTCCGTTGCACTATTGGATATTGTTAAAGTGATTGAAAAAGAAAAAGAAAAATTTAAACCTGAAATAATATTTACTCATCACGGAGGAGATTTAAATATCGATCATCAAAGAACTTTTGAAGCGGTTATTACAGCTACAAGACCTTTAGAAGACGAATGTGTTAAGACAATTGTTACTTTCGAAACCCCTTCTGGTACCGAATGGAGAGCTTCTTCTGATCCCAGACATTTTATACCAAATTTATTTTTTGAAGTTTCTGAACAAAATCTAAATTCAAAAATAAAGGGGATGGAAGCTTATGAATTTGAAAAAAGAGCATACCCCCACCCTCGATCTCCAGAAGCACTAAGAATACAAGCTCAAAGATGGGGTGTAGTTGCAGGGAAAAAGTTTGTGGAGGCCTTTACGATCATTAGAAGTATTATATAAATAACTAAACCAGGAGTTATTTTTTAGTAAAAATATAATAACTAGTAAATTGATCCTCAACACAATAGCAATATGATTTTAGATAAGTTATTTTTAGGCTCAAAATATTTTTTTGCCATACTAATTTTCTTTGCAAACTTATGGATAGTAAATATAGTTAATACCGCAGATTTTGGAGAATTAAGTTTTTATAGATTATCTCTGCAATATTTACAATATGCTGAATTAGGATTATTACAATATGTGTTTAGAAGTCTGTCTGCTGAAGAAAAAATTTATCGATCAGATGTCAATAATATTGTATCAGTTTTATTAATTTCAGTTTTATCTTTTTTTTCACTCTACTCACTTGTCGGATATGAATATTCTTTTTTTACAGATAATCGATTTATTTTAATTTTATTATTTGCTGTTTTTTTTGGATTTATTACAAAACATTCTATAGATAAATTAAGAATAGAAAATAACACAAAAATGATTGTGTTATTAGAATTTATTTCAATGTGCTTATTGTTTATAGGAATAGGATTTTCTTTAAACTCAAATAATAAATTATTTTGGATAATAATTACTTACGGAGTATACCAAATTCCATATTCTATTTATTTTTTCTTATTTCTTTACAGGGGCGTTTTTTTTAAATTTAATTTGCGGATTAAAAAAGACGTTTTAAATGATTCAATTATGTTAGCGTTATTTGCGTTTTTCAGTCTTTTGTTTTTTAGTGTGGATAGATTAATTATTAAGTTTTATTGGGGTTTTCAAGATTTAGGGTTATATGCATTTCCGCTAACGGTTGTTAATGGTGCATTTATAGTACTTCAAAGTATTTTATGGCTTAATATGCCAAACTTTATTCACTCAATTAAAAACTCAAGTGATAAAACTAAAACTAGAATGGAATTTAAAACTTATAGAAAAAAATTATTAATAATTTATGGTGTTTTATTTTTATTTGGAGCAGTATGTTATAAAATATTGATTACCTTTTTTTTAGAAAAATATGAAAGTACATTTACAACATTTATTCTCTTATTTGTTTTCTACCTTTTTTCATTACTATATATATACGAACAGAATTACTTAATTGTTTATAAAAAATATAAAATTCTTGTATTATCTTTTCTATCAATAGCAGTTTTGAATTTCAGTATAAATTACTTCTTATCAATTTATCATAAAGTTGAGCTATTAATTTTTGTTTCAATAATCTGTCATTTATTGGTATGGTTATTTTTAAAATTTAAAGTAAATAAATGCATTATATAATTTTATTTTTATTTTTTATAGTTAAAGCTTTATTTCCCCAATATGGTTTTATATTGATGATACCATTATTAATATTAATACTAAAAAACATTACAACGAAGTTTTTTATTTATTTTTATTTATTGTTTTTATTGTCGGTGAACGATATATATTCTATTTACCTTTTAATCTTATTTAATTTTTTTTTAATTTTAAATCAATCAATTAATAAATTCTCTTTTTCAAGTAAATTTGGTAAAATAATTTTATTATTTCTTCTATTACTTTCTATTTCCTTATATAACTATAACAGTTTAAATGATTTCTTAAGATTTATGATTATTTTCTCATCTTTAGGTCTTGTGTTTATTAGAAATAGAAATGTTAAATTAAATGATAAAAATATTTACCAAGTATATATTGTTACTGTTCTTGCTCAATTTATATATGGATTTTTAAACTCAGTTTCTGATTTTAGAGGTTCAATTTTCGTCGGCACAGAAAATATAGCTATTGCCGTATTTTATTTGTTAATGTTATATTCAGTTTTTAGTGAAGAATTGTCGAAACGAAAAAAATATATTGCTGTTTTTATGTATTTATTGTTTTTACTAAATACCGACTCTCGCACAATTCTTTTGGTATTCTTCGTCATAATTTTTATTGGTTTAAGATCCATTTCATTAAAAAAAAATATCTTAATATTTTCTGCATTTTCAATAATAGTTTTTTTTCAACTGAATAATTATAACAAAGCTTTTTTTGAAAAATTCTCCAGAGTTTCAACTCTTTTAGATAATCTTAGTCTTGTTGATTATAGAACACTTGGGAATGTTGAAAATTTAGATGTTAGAGCTGTTTTATATATTGAAGCAATTAAAAAGGTAAAGGAAAAACCGTTTTTTGGAACTGGGGTGGTTAATCCTTCTTTTTTTTCAGATAAAGGGGATAAAGGCATTAGCTCTTATCATAGCTCAATTGCGGATATTTTAGTTACATATGGTTTTTTTGGTTTGATTATAATTACTTTAATGTTATTTTATATACTAAAGAATTCTGGTTTTCCTAAGGATAAATTTATTTTTTATTCCTTTATTGGTATAATTATTTTATCTATTGTTCAACCTATTTTTTTTAATATTCAGGCCATAAGTTTATTGTTTTTTATGATCTACATTAGAAAGACCTCCAATTTATTTAAGTTACATTAATTTACAACGCTGTTTGAAATGAATTCAAAGAAAAAAATTATTTTTGTTATCTATACAAAAGGCCACCTTGTAATGATGAAAGAATTATTAAACACATTATCACGCGATAATTATGAGTTTTATTCTTACATAAGTGGGTACTTGTTTAAGGATAAAGAAGAGCTAGATAATGACCTTAATTGTATTAAATTCTATTTTAATGATAATCCTATTTATAATAATCATTTTAGGTTTTTAGAGTTAAGAAAAATTATTTTTGATGTAAATAAAATTACCGAAGAAATTAAACCAGATATTATTCTAACCTTTTCAGATAATAGGATAATATTTCAAGAATTGTTTAAAAAGTGGAAATGCAAATCGAAAATTGTTTTATTTCATGAAGGTTATGGAGATTATTCAGATCCTAGTATAACTACTTCTAATTTTTTTGCTTGTTTATTTTGGAAAATTTTAATTTGGCCAAACTATTTTAAAATAATCACTAGATCTTATACCGGTTTTTATAATTATTCACTAATGTTAATGCCTGAATTAATTAACAGAAAATTTACTTTTACAAAACACAAAATATCAACTTCTTTTTTAAAAAGAGTATATGATAAGGATACATCTTTTAAAATTGTTAAGAATTCTATTTTTGTTTGTTTTTCTGGTAGAGAATGGAAGAAAATAAATCATAAATTATATTTTATAAAAGTTTTAAGAAATCTCAATAATTTAAATAGGACTGTATATATAAAAATTCCTCCTAATCATTCTCAATCAGATTATGAAAAATTAATAAAAACTTTTAATAATGTAATTATTATAGATGATAAAAAAGTAAATTCTGAAACGTATTGTTTAAATCAAAATATTGATATAATTGTAACAGATGAATCATCTTCAGTAATTAATTCAATATTTTGTGGAATAAGAAAAAAAATCTATTTTTTAAACGAAGAGATTAATGAATTAGGTTTATATAAAACTGATCGTAATGACCTTATCAATTATTTAGTTAATAATAAAATAGTCATACAATCTAAAGTAGATGAATTAGAGACTTTTATTTCAAAACCTGAAAACGCAACACATTATTTTATGGAAGATGAAAACATTCCAATTACACAAATTTTTGAAGATATAATGTTATGATAAAGCTATTTTTTAAGATTAGAGTGCTTTTAAATAATAATAATTTATTTTTATTTAGGCCTTTATTTTATTTTTTTTATAAATTTATTCTTTGGCTATATGGAGCTTCTATTCCTTTAAATACTAGGTTTTGTGATATACCAACATTTCCACACAGTTTATATGGTATTTTTATTTCTGGTGATGCTGTGATTGGAAAAAATGCAACTATATTCCAACAAGTAACTATTGGTTCAGTAGTTACAGAAAATTCAAGAAGAATTGGTTCTCCATATATAAAAGATAACGTTTTGATCGGGGCTGGTGCAAAGGTTATTGGTAATGTGAAAATTGGTAATAATGTTAAGATTGGAGCTAATTGTGTAGTTGTTGAAAATATTCAAGATGATTGTACGGTTATATTATCAAAAAATAGAATTTTAAAAAAAAAACTAAAATAAATAACCAACATTAATATATATAAGAAGAATGAACCAAGTTATTTTTTTTTTAGTAAGATGGACAGGTATATTTTATTTATTAAAAAGAACAATAATGAAACGTAATGTTTCTATTGTTTGTTACCATGATCCAGCACCGGATGTATTTAAAAAACATATTGAATTTTTAAACAATCATTATGCTTTTATCTCCCTTGAAAACCTCGTTTCTGGGATTAGAAATAAGGATTGGTCAAAAATCCCAAATAATAGTTTGGTGATTACTTTCGATGATGGACACAAAGGGAATTATAAATTATTAGAAACTATAAAGAAATATCAAATTAAACCTTTAATTTTTTGTGTTTCAGATATTGTTTGTACAAATAGGCATTTTTGGTGGAAGGATATAACACATCAAAATGTGAAGCTTATTAGGGAATTTAAGAACCAGGAAAGATTAACATGTTTGAAAGATAAATTTAATTATTATCAAGATAAGGAGTTTATTGATAGACAAGCATTAAGCTCTTCCGAAATTTTAGAATTATCTAAAATTGCAATTTTTGGCTCTCATACACAGTTTCATCCAATTCTAACTTGTTGTACTAATGAAGAGTTGAAACGAGAACTTCTAATTTCTAAAAAGAACATAGAAAGTATTACAAATAATGAATGCCATCATTTTTGTTATCCCAATGGAGACTATAATGAGAATATTATTAAAGAAGTTAAGCTTTCAGGTTATAAATCTGCAAGAACTATTGACGTTGGTTGGAATAATATTAATTCAGACCCATTTAAGTTAAAGATTACCGGAATTACAGATAATGCTTCAAAAATTCAACTTATAGCTCAATTAACTGGGATTACAATGTTTTTAAGATACATGTTTAAAGGAGGTAGTTTTAGTGGTTTGTATAAATCTATAATTCCAAGAAATAAATAATGAATTTAGTATTTAAGCATATTAATTCTGATAATCAATTAGAAGATATTCGAAAGGAATGGAAATTATTAGATAAACAAACGCAGCATCATAGCATTTGTTCTTCATATGAATGGGTTTATAACTGGTGGACTGTTTTTAAAAATGTTGAAAGTAATAATATAGGTTACAATAAAGAACTTTTTATTGTTTGCGCTTATGATGACGCTAGATTAGTACTTGTATGCCCTTTAATGAAGTTAAATCGAAAGAAGTTTGGATTCAGCGTTAGTTTTATCGAATTTGTAGGTCAACAATGGAGCGGTAGTTATTATGATATTGTAGCGGACGTAAAGTACAAAGATAAGTTTAGTGAAATTCAGGACTACCTTCATAATAATCTAAAATTTGATATTCTTTTTTTACGATACATTCCAGAATCAACTTCCCATTTTAAAAATCAAGACTTATTTCCATTTGTAAAATGCTCCGAGGTGAATGTTTGCGATTATGAATCATTTGAAGCATATTCTAAGTCTAATTATTCTAAAGGACATAAACAAAATTTAAGAACTGGAAGAAATCGAGCAATAAAAAATAAGGATACATTAGAGGAGGTTGTTGATACCATAACTGAAGATCATTTTAAATCAGTTATCTTATTATCTAAATCTAAACTAGTCGATTCAAAATCTTGGTTATATGGAGATAAGAATAAGTTAGATTTTTACAGGAGACTCTATGCTCAATTTAAATCAAATGTTGTTTTGATTAAAGTTAATGGTAAAGAAGTTGCTTACAGAACCAATGTTATTTTTAATAACATGAAGTTATGTGTAGATGCATCTTATGATAGAAATGGGCCTAGGTATGAATTAGGGATTCTTTCTGTTAATAAAAACATTGAAGATAGCTTTAGTAAAGACTTACTTATCCATTCTTTAGGACCAGGTTTAGATGCTTATAAACTAAAATTCACAAAATCGGTTAAAAACTTGTATTTGTTGATTAGTAGAGGCAATACGATTAAATCATTTATAATAACACCTATTTTTAAACACATAATAAAAAAATGAAAATATTATTGCTAGGTTTTCCTGATTATTTATCAAATCTAATATCTAATTTAGAGGATACACCTTTTTTGCTTGAAAATCATGTTGATATAATGTTTGCAGAATCGTCAGTTTCTAAAAAGAGGTTTGATTTTAAATTAATTAATCGCTTAAAAAATCTTACGATTACTAAGATAGCCGCAAAATCTGTTCTTAGAATTAATTTAAATTCATATAAAAAAAAAATTGATTCGTTATTTCATAAAGTAGATATTTCATTTATTGATAATTATTCGAATGTTAAAATATTAAAATATTTAGGTATAGATAATATAGATAAATTGGAGGAGTACGATTTTATGATTGTTGCAACTTTTGGGCAGAAAATACCTGCTAAAATTTTTAATATGCCTAAAAGAAGAACTTTAAATATTCACCCATCATATCTACCGGAACTAAGGGGAGGTTATCCTACATATGTTGAGGCATACAAATCAAGTAGCAATTCTGGCACTACAATTCATTATATGGAGGATAAATGGGATAATGGTGCTGTAATTATTCAAAAAAGATACAAAGTTGATAGAAACATGAATAATAATGACAGGTTCTTACTTAGCTCAAAATATGCAGCTTTTTTATTAAATGATTTACACGAGAAAAAATATAATTTTATTCCGGTAAGTCAAAGTGTTAATTGCGTGTCTTATTGTCATAAAATAATCAAACCTAAAACTGAATTAAAGCGACTTCAGAAATCTGATGATATACAAGGCATTGTTCTAGCAAATTATGCAAAACATCTTTACCCTTTTACTTATTTATTTTATAATTTTAGTTTGTTTTCAATAATTGAGATAATAAAAATTTCAGACACAACAATCATACCCTTAAAATATATTGAATATAACGTAACTAAGGTATTTAGACTTAACGGCACTTTTATGTTGAATTTTTATGGTACATTTTATGAAATTAAAAAATTTATTTATAAAGGAAAATTGAATGTATATTAATATTGATTTGTAAGAGTTTTAAAATGAAAATACTATTATTAGGTCCTAAGAGAGGGATTGATGAAAAAAGAACTGGTGGAACAATCGTTCTGTTTGATATTTTTATAAACGAATTAATTAATCAAAATATTGATTTTATTATAATTGATACTAATAAATCAAATTATAAGAATAAAATAACTGCTTATTTTTCTATAATAATTCAAATAGCTTGTAAAACACGAAAATGCATACACCTGTCTCTTCACGGCACAGCTATGGATTATCTTTTAATAGGACCATTTGTTATTTTATTTACAAAAATATTTGGAAAGAAAATTTCTTTAAGAAAGTTTGCAGGTAATTTTGATGAAATTTATAAACAAAGTAATTTTATAAAGAAAAACATCATAAGATTTGTGCTGAAAAATTCAGATATTAATTTTTTTGAAACAAAATACTTAGTGAAATTTTTCTCTAAGTTTAATCAAGACACATTTTGGTTTCCAAATGTGCGAAGAAAAAATGACTATTTTACTTCAAATAGTTATTCTAAAAAATTTATATACTTAGGTCATATCCAAGAAGAAAAAGGTGTTGAAGATTTATTTCAAGCGGCAAAGTTTTTATCTAATGATTATTCGATAGATTTTTATGGGAATATAACTGAAAAAAAATATAAGGTTGATGAATTTTGGAAAAGTGAAGTTGTTACTTATAAAGGTGTGCTCAAACCAGATGAGGTTCCAGAAATTATTAGTAAATATGATGTGTTGATATTACCTAGTTATAGAGAAGGTTATCCTGGTGTTATTATTGAAGCTTTTTCTGTAGGTGTTCCCGTAATTGCAACTTTTTTGCAAGGAATTTCGGAGATTGTTGAAGATAAAGAATCTGGTGTTTTAATATCTATTAAGGATCCATTAATGCTTGCAGATTCAATAAGATCATTTTCGAACTTCAATTATCAAAAATACTCAGAGAGTGCAAAAAAAGCGTTCTTAAATTTTGATGCAGAACTTCAAACTAAAAGAATAATTAAATTAATACAAGGTGAATTTAAATAAACTTAAAAATCTATATACAAAAGCTCCATTTTTCATAAAAAAGGCATACTCATATATACCATTTAGTATAAGAAACGGGAAAGAGTATAGGAATTGGCGGATTCATCTAGATTCTAAAAATACCATGTATAGGAATCCGATGGAAACAGTGAACTATGCTATAAAGACTTTTAATTTTTATAAAAAATTTTATAACGCTGTAAATATTGATAATTGGGAAAATATTCCGCTTTTAGATAAGCATACAATCCAAGAATACTTGGGGGAGTTTGAAAAACACGATGTTTCGAAATTACACGTAACTACTGGTGGGGTTACGGGTAAACCAGCAAAGTTTTATCAATCTAATAATGTATGGTATAAGGAAATGGCCTATGTCTATAATTATTTTTCATTATTTGGATATAAACCTAATACAATAAAAGCTTCATTCCGTGGAGGTGATTTTTCGAATTTAAAAAAGAATAAATATTGGTTATATAATCCAAATTATAACGAAATTCATTTTTCCCCATTTCATTTAAATATGGATAGTATTTCACATTATGTTAGTAAACTTAATAAGGACCAACCAAAATATTTTCATGGCTATCCGTCTGCATTTATGACACTTGCTAAATTGATGCTAAATGCAAATCTAAAATTGAATTATCATCCAAATACATTTTTTTTAATTTCAGAAGGGTATAGGAAAAAGGATATAATTTTCCTTGAAAATTTCTTTAAATGTAAAATGAGTTCTTTTTATGGTCATAGCGAACGATTAGTTTTTGCAATTGCAGATAATGAACTTGAAAAATACACCCCGAATTTAGATTATGGTTATTTTGAACTTATAGATAGAGAAGGCAATGTTATTAATGAAAATGATATAGAAGGAGAAATTGTTGCAACAAGTTATGATAATTTGGCGATGCCTTTAATTAGGTATAAAACAGGAGACTTTACTAGTTATATCGATTTCAAAACTAAGACATTCAATTTATTAAAAGGTAAATGGGGTCAAAACTGTTTATTTGGGAAAAATGGTGAGGAAATAACATTAACGGCTCTAAATCTTCATTCTGAAGAGTTAGATAGTATTTTAAAAGTTCAATTTATTCAAAAATCACCAGGTCAAGTTCAATTATTGATAATGTTTTCACATCATAAAGCTAACCATCAGGTCATTAAAATCGAAAAATTACTATCATCTAGAGTAGGTGGACTTATATCTTTTAATATTGTTACAACTGATAATTTTAAATTAAACAAAAGAGGGAAGGTCCCTTTAATTATAAATGAAATTTAATTATTTTGATTTTCAAACTATTAAGAATAATTAACACAATAAAATACCTCCAGCCTAAACAATTTGTTTACCGGCTGTTTTATTTTTTGAGAAATAGGTTTTTTAAAAAGAACTATTCTAAATTATTGACTACAGAAATAAAACCAATAATTTGGAAGAATGGTATTTTAAATTCAAATAGTTTTTTTGGTAATAACACCTTCTCATTTTTAAATTTAGAATATCAATTTGAGTGTGAAATTAATTGGGATTTCAATGATTATGGAAAGTTGTGGACTTTTAATATCAACTATTTTGATTTTTTGAATCAAAAATCCATAGCGATGGAAGAAGGAACGGGTTTGATTAAAGATTATATAGCTCAAGATAAAAAGCTGATTGATGGCAAAGCGTCCTATCCAATTTCACTACGCGGGATTAATTGGGTGAAGTTTTTGTCAAAACATAAAATTGAGGATGCACAAATAAATCAGGCGCTATATAACGATTACCAAATATTATATCAGAATCCTGAATACCATTTGCTAGGAAATCATTTGCTAGAAAATGGTTTTTCTTTGTTGTTTGGTGCTTATTATTTTCAGGATGAAAAATTATATAATAACTCCAAGGATCTCCTTATTTCTGAATTAAACGAACAAGTTCTAAAAGATGGTGCTCATTTTGAATTATCTCCAATGTATCATCAGATTATTTTATCAAGATTATTAGATGGTATCCAGCTAATTAAATTAAATAGCGAATGGAAAAAAGATGATTTATTATCATTTTTGGAAGCTAAGGCTAGTTTAATGATTTTATGGCTTCATAATATAACTTATAAAAACGGAAACATTCCAATGTTAAATGATGCAACATTTAATATTGCGCCTAATTCAAAAAAAATATTTACTTATGCAAAACACTTAGGAATTAATAGTCAAGATATACCACTTTCAGATTCAGGTTATCGAAAAATAAACTCTAACAATTATGAGTTGCTCATAGATGTTGGAAATGTAGGGCCTTCCTATCAACCGGGTCATGCCCATAGCGATACATTTAACTTTGAATTAATGAAAAGAGGTATTCCTATATTCGTAGACACAGGGATATCAACTTATGAAAAGAACGTTAATAGACAAGAACAAAGATCGACACATTCACACAATACAGTAAAAATAGGATCTAAAGATCAAACTCAAGTTTGGGGAGGATTTCGTGTAGCTAAAAGAGCTAAAATTACTCATTTAATAGAAAAATCTAATCTTATTGAAGCTAGTCATGATGGATACTTAAGTGATGGCTATAAACACACAAGGTCTTTTTTGTGGGGAGAAAAATATTTAATTTTAAAAGATAAAATAAATAGATCAACAAGTAATAATGCAAAGGCTTATTTTCATTTGCATTCTTCAGTTACAAAACCATTAGTTGGTGGTAATAATGTTATATTAGAATCTTCAGGAGTGTCCATTGAATTTGAGAGAGCATCTAATATTAGTATTGAAGAATATCAATTGTCTGCAGGGTTTAATAAAACTAACTTAGCTTATAAAATTGTAGTATTATTTGACCAAACACTAAAAACTAAAATCTCACTATGAGAATTCTTTTTTTAACAGATAATTTCCCTCCTGAGACCAATGCACCCGCTACAAGGACTTATGAGCATTGTTTGAAATGGATTGATATGGGATATAAGGTGACAGTTATAACGTGTTTTCCAAATTTTCCAAAGGGAAAAGTCTTTGAAGGATATACGAATAAGTTATACCAAAAAGAGAATATTGATGGAATTACTGTAATCAGAGTTTGGTCCTATATTTCAGAAAATAATGGTTTTGTAAAGCGTATAATCGATTATATAAGTTATGCCTTAACCTCTTTCTTGTTTGGTTTAT
>Ga0307488_10001320_pt1 | contig 20702 bp, 23 predicted proteins | sample SB02metaG_FD_202248 | JGI IMG/M metagenome (GOLD analysis project Ga0307488, IMG submission 202248) | Sea-ice brine microbial communities from Beaufort Sea near Barrow, Alaska, United States - SB 0.2 | ecosystem: Environmental > Aquatic > Marine > Coastal | place: USA: Alaska | collected... | reverse complement strand
TTTCGTCACTACATTTGGCGCCATATTTGAGCATTCCGATTGGATTGCGGATCGTGCCTACGCCCTTGGTCTTGGTCCAACCCACGACACGGCCACGGGCGTGCATTCCGCGCTGTGTCGGATGTTTCGGTCCGCGAACCACGGCGAACGCCTTGGCGTTCTGACTGCGCACCCTGATTTGGCGGGCAAGTTGTCAGCAGCTGGCACTTTGACGGCTGAAAGCACGTCAGAACAGGCGGGCGCTGGGCTGAATTCGCTGACGGATGACGAGCGGGCGATGTTCCAAGACCTCAACACGCAATATATCGAAAAACATGGGTTTCCTTTTATTATCGCGGTGCGCGATCATACTAAGGCCAGCATTATGGCGGCATTTCACACTCGGATCGAAAATGCCTCAGATGTCGAATTTACTACGGCCTGCAAACAGGTCGAACGCATCGCTGAATTTCGCCTGATGGATCATTTCGGATGATCCGGATTGTTCCTGAACCCCTTAGGGCTGACGCCTTTGCCCCGTTTGGCGATGTAATCGAATGCGTGGGTGTGCCTGACAAGATCATCAACCAAGGACTGTGTGGGCGGTTTCATGATCGCGCGAGGATGGATTTTGGCGATGGTCAGGCGGGTATCAGCTTGTTTAACGCAACACCGCGCAGTTTTCCATATACGCTGGACATGATGGAACGCCATCCCGATGGCAGCCAAGCGTTCATTCCGATGACCCAAGCGCCGTTTCTTGTTATTGTGGCGTCAGACGAGGATGGCAAGCCAAGCGCGCCGCGCGCTTTTGTCACCAAATCTGGACAGGCGATCAATTATCACCGCAATATATGGCACGGGGTTTGTGCACCTCTGCACGCGCCAGGCCTGTTTACAGTCGTCGACCGCATCGGCGGGTCGGGCGACAATCTTCAAGAACACTGGTTTGACGACCCATTCTCTGTCGAACCATAAACCAAGCCCGCACAAGACGGGTTCAACCACGAAACTACTCAAGGGAACAATGACAATGACAGATTCTTCAATCGGGACACCGGAACAGCTCCGCGATCCCAACTATACACCTCCCCTCGCCAAGGCGATTCCACTGGGCATCCAACACGTGCTGGCGATGTTCGTCTCGAACGTAACCCCTGCGATCATCATCGCGGGTGCGGCAGGCATTGCCTTCGGTCCGGGTGCTGATCCAGAAGCCCGCATCTATCTGTTGCAGATGGCGATGATGTTTGCCGGTGTTGCGACACTGATCCAAACCATCGGCATAGGTCCGGTCGGCGCGCGTTTGCCAATCGTTCAGGGGACATCGTTTGCATTCTTGCCCGTGATGATCCCTGCGATGATCGGTGCGGGGACAGCTGGTCTTGCCGGTTTGATGACAGGTGTCGTCATTGGTGGCTTGTTTCACGCGTTCCTCGGCCTGTTTGTCGGCCGCATCCGCTTTGCGTTGCCACCACTGGTCACTGGCCTGATCGTTTTGATGATTGGCCTCGCACTGATCAAGGTCGGCATTGAATACGCAGCTGGTGGCGCAGGCGATTTTAACCGTGGCAAGGAAACATGGGGGGGCGTGTCCAACTGGTTCCAAGCTGGTGTGGTTTTGTTCGTCACTTTGGGTCTGAAGTTCTTCACACGCGGGATGCTTTCAGTCTCCGCTGTGTTGCTTGGTCTGATCGCAGGTTACGTCGTGGCCTACCTGATGGGCGACGTGAACCTGGCCGGTATCAGCGATGCTGCTGTATTTGCTCTGCCAGAGCCTTTCAAGTTTGGTTTCGCGATCAACTGGGCGATCATCATCGGCATGTGCCTGATGGCGTTTATTTCTGCGATTGAAACTGTGGGCGACGTGTCCGGTATCACCAAAGGTGGTGCTGGTCGTGAAGCCACGGATGCAGAAGTTACGGGTGCGACGTTCGCTGACGGTTTCGGAACTGCCATCGCAGGTGTGTTCGGGTCTTTGCCAAACACATCGTTCAGCCAAAACGTTGGTCTGATCGCAATGACCGGCGTTATGTCACGCCACGTTGTGACAATCGGCGCGATCTTCCTGATCTTTTGTGGTTTGGTTCCAAAAATCGGCGCGATCATCAACACGATCCCGATCCAAGTTCTGGGCGGTGGCGTGATTGTCATGTTTGGTATGGTTGCAGCTGCGGGCGCATCAATGCTGTCGGATGTTAAGTGGAACAGCCGCAACATGGTGATCTTTGCAACGGCGCTGTCCGTAGGTCTTGGCCTGCAGCAGGTTCCGGACGCGATGGTCTTCTTGGGCGATACTGCACGCATTTTGCTGACATCGGGTCTTTTGCCAGCCGCGTTCATCGCAATCGGGCTGAACCTGATCTTGCCAGAGCACTTTGGCGACGAAGCAGACGACGAAGTTTCGGGTTCGGTCAAAGGCATCAAAGAAAATTCGCGCAAGGCGTAACACCTTAACCGAATGAGAATATGAGGGCCCTCGCAGTGATGCGGGGGCCCTTATTTCTTTGGACGTGAGCGCGAACTAGAACGTCTGGCCCATTTTACCACGATGATTTCGGTGCATTTGATGAAGAGGTCCTTGCCGCCCATATATACTTCCCAATCAACGTCGCGGCCTTCGATCCCGAAAGCGCCCATCAGCTTGTAGCCAAGCGATTTCAGAGCAAGCGATTGCCCGATGATCGTGTTGTGGACCACACCGGCGTTCTAAGACGCAACCTAAAAGTCGACGTCCATGCCGATGCCCTTGGCTTTGGCGACTTCAACGATGCTGGCGGCTACGGCGAGGTCTTGTAGGCCAACGCCGGTGCCGTCAAACAGCGTGATTTCGCGATCCGAGGTGCGGCCCGCGTGGGTGCCGTTGATGACAGCGCCAAGCTCAAAGATATCATCGCGTGACTTCAAGCCAGCGCTTACCGCGTGCTGGGTTTCCCCCAAGGTCACGGACTGCGCGACTTCGTCGGTGAACACCGTGGCTTTGACGATCAGGTCAGTCTCGCATTCCTGCTTGCCGATGGTGTCGGTGCCCATGCAGGCGATGTGTGTGCCGTCACTGATGTGGGCTGCGCCAAAGATCGGGTTGAACGAGGACGTCATGGAAATCACGACGTCGGCTTCAGTCATGCCCTCAAGCGTCACGGCTTCAAACGGCAGATCAAATTCTGCGGCAACTTCAGCAAGGCTCGGCAGCATTTCTGGATGGTAGTTCCAGCCGATGACTTTTTCGAAACTGTGGGTTTCAAGCGCATGGCGCAGTTGGAATTTCGCCTGATGGCCCGCACCAATCATGCCCATAACCTTACTGTCGTTGCGCGCCAACTGTTTGATTGATACCGACGACGCCGCTGCTGTGCGCAGCGCGGTCAACAAGTTTCCGCCAACCATAGCGGCGACTTTTCCGGTGTCGGGATCAAACAGGAACACGGTTGATTGGTGGTTAATAATACCGCGTTTTTCGAGGTTGTGGGGCCAATAACCGCCCGCCTTCAGACCCAGCGACATGCCTTTGCCGTCAAACCCACCTTTGAAACCGTACAGCGCCTCTTCGTGGCCAATGGCCTCACGGATGACGGGGAAATTGTAGGCGTCGCCTGCTGACATAGCGGCAAAGACTTGTTCGACGGCGTTAAAGGCGTCGGGACGGGTCAGGATGTCGGAGATGGCTGATTCTGGGACGATATACATTTTATTCTCTTTCTTTGAAAAAGGGGACCGAACTTTCGCCCGCCCCCCTCTGTTGGTTCCGTATTCATCTTGGCAAGAAAACTCTCGCCGAAGGCGAAATATCAATAGGCTTTGCCGCGCGCGGACACAGGCCAAACGGTCTCGACTTTGCCGCCGCGCACACCGACGTACCAATCATGGACGTTGCAGGTCGGATCGCAGTGACCCGGAACCAGTTTTAGCTTGTCGTTCACTTTCAACACACCATTAGGGTCAGCAACAACACCGTGTTCGTCGCTGCACTTGATGTATTCAACGTCGTCACGGCCATAGATAAATGGCAACCCGCTATCGACGGACTGCGCCTTGAGCCCCGCGTCAACGATGGCTTTGTCGGCTTTGGAATGGCTCATGACTGTCGTCAGGATAAACAACGCGTTCTCCCATTCGCCGTCATCAATCCGCTTGCCATCTTTGTCGTGGATGCGGCCATAATCGGCGTCCATAAACGCATAAGATCCGCACTGGAGTTCGTTGTAAACGTTGGACGCAGATTCAAAGTAGTAAGATCCGGTGCCGCCGCCGCCGACAATGTCACAGGCGAGCCCGTTGGACTTGAGGCCTTGAACCGCGTCGCCAACTTGCTCGATGGCGGCGTTCAGTTTCACTTCGCGATCTGCGTACAAATCCATATGCTGCATCGCACCCTGATAGGCTTGGATGCCCGCAAATTTCAGGCCAGGCGCCGCGTCGATCAGTTTGGCGATGTTCACGACGTCTTGGGTTGTGTTCACACCGCAACGGCCCGCGCCGCAGTCGATTTCGACCAAGGCTTCGATCTGCGTGCCAGCGGTGACGGCCGCGTCGGACAAGTTTTTGACGTTCTCGGGATCATCCACACAGACCAGCACACGACAGCCATACTTTGGCATCTCGGCAAGGCGTTTGATCTTTGCAGGTTCGGTCACCTGGTTGGAAATCATCACGTCCTTGATGCCGCCGCGCGCGAACACTTCGGCCTCAGAAACCTTCTGGCAGCACACACCGATAGCGGCGCCCATGTCTTGTTGTAGTTTCAGCACGTCGACGGATTTGTGCATCTTGCCGTGGGCGCGGTGGCGCATGCCGTGGGCTTTTGCGTAGTCGCCCATCTTCTTGACGTTCCGCTCAAGCGCGTCAAGATCAAGGATCAGGCAAGGCGTCTGAATATCCACTTCATCCATGCCGGGCTTGGCGGGGATGTCAAAGCCGACCTCGAACTCTTCAAAATTTGGGTGCGTGTTCATTTCAGCGTTTCCTTCACTTAAGCCACGGCAGAACGTCAAGATCTACATTCCCCCCTGTGATGATGATACCGACCCGCTTACCCGCGAACCGGTCTTTGTTTTTAAGGATTGTCGCGAGGGGCACAGCACTGCTGGCTTCCATGACGATGCGCAAATGCTTCCATGTGAGTTTCATCGCAGCGATGATCTCGTCCTCGGAGGCGGTCAGGATGTCGGTGACATGCTTGGACACGAAATGCCATGTGAGGTCCTTTAGCGGCACCAGCAGGCCGTCGGCAATGGTTTTGGGCGCATCATCGGCAATGATATAACCCGCCTTAAAGCTGCGATAAGCGTCGTCGGCCTGTTCGGGTTCCGCAGCAATGATCTGGACCTCTGGGGCCTGATTGGACAGGGTCAGGCAGGTGCCCGAGATCATGCCACCGCCACCAATTGGGGCCATGACAATATCAAGACCGTCGGTCTGTTCCATAAATTCATGCGCACAGGTGCCTTGCCCCGCAATTACGCGCGGATCGTTGTAGGGGTGCACGAAATCGCCACCCGTCGCGGTCTGCACTTTGGCGAATGTTTTTTCACGCGATGTGGTGGACGGGTCGCATTCGGTGACGACCCCGCCATAGCGCGCGACAGTGTCTTTCTTGGCTTGCGGTGCAGTGCGCGGCATGACGACGTTGCACGGAATACCACGGCGGCTGGCCGCATAGCTGAGGCAGGACGCATGGTTGCCCGATGAATGGGTTGCGACGCCCAGTTTGGCCTGTTCGTCGTCCAGCCCGAACACCGCATTGCTGGCACCACGCACTTTGAAGGCACCGGGTGTCTGGAAGTTTTCGCACTTAAAGAACAGATCAGCGCCAGTGATCTCATTTAGAAAATCCGATGTGCGGACGGGAGTGCGCTGGATGTGGGGCATGATGCGCTCGTGGGCTTCAAGCATATCTTGATAGGTGGGGATATACATCGTTGGTATCCTCGTTTGATCGTTAGGGTCTGGCTTAAACGCCGTGGCGGTAGAATTCTTGTGCAGCAGCGACTCCCGACCCCAGTTTGACGTCCAAGCCAAGGTCGACCATCACCATCTCAGCGACGCCCAGCCCCGACAACATCATCGCGTCGGTAAGCATGCCGAGGTGACCGATCCGAAAGACCTTGCCAGCGACTTCGCCAAGACCTACCCCGAACGCCATACCATATTTGTCTGCGGCGCGTGTGACGATATCGGTCGCGTTGAAACCGTCTGGCGTTTTGATTGCCGAAACTGTGTCGGAGTAGACGTCAGGCGACACGGCGCACAATTCAAGTCCCCAAGCCTTAACTGCGTGGCGAACGCCTGTCGCGATGCGACGGTGGCGGGCGAACACGTTTTCAAGGCCTTCGTCTTCGATCATCTCAAGCGCCAGTTTCAGACCGTTCATCAAGCCAACGGGTGGCGTGTAGGGAAATGCGTTGTTGTCGTAGCCCTTTTGCATGTCGTGTACGTCAAAAAAGGTGCGCGGTAGGGTGGATGTCTTGGTGGCTTGCATGGCGCGGTCGGAAAATCCGACAATCGCCAAACCAGCGGGCAACATAAAGCCCTTTTGCGACCCCGTGACGGCAACGTCCACGCCCCAGTCGTCCATGCGGAAATCCATCGATCCGATCGACGACACGCCATCCACAAACAACATCGCAGGGTGGCCCGCTGCATCGAGAGCTTTTCGGACTGCCGCGATGTCTGATTTCACGCCCGTTGCGGTTTCGTTGTGCGTGGCCAGTACTACCTTGATGGCATGGTTCTTGTCCGCCTTCAGGATGTCCTCATATTCAGTGGTAGGCAATCCGTGACCCCAAGGGGTTTCAACAATGTGAACATCCAGCCCATGCCGCTGGCACATATCGATCCAACGATGTGAAAACATGCCATTGCGCGCCGCCAAAACTTTGTCGCCAGCATTCAGGCAGTTGGACAGGGCCGTTTCCCAGCCACCCGTGCCTGTGGACGGGAAGACAAAGATTTTCGCAGTTTCAGATTTCAGAACCCGACGCACGCCGTCTAGCATCGGATGCAGGATTTTACCAAAAAGCGGTGAACGGTGGTCAATCGTCGGCATGTAACAGGCTTGGCGGATCGCCTCTGGCATGTTTGTTGGGCCAGGAATGAAGACGGGGTTCTGAAAACTCATGACGTGTCCTTTCTAGGATTGGACTATGTTTATGGCGGGCCGCAGAACGGGGCAATTTTTTCGGAATGGTTTTTCAGAATGGTAGTGGCTTTTGAAAATTAAGCCTTTTCAGTTGTTTGGATTTTTTCATATATTGAAATGGAATTTCAGAAAGTGAAAATCAATGTCTGAAGAACCCGATTCCGCCACCAAACATGCCCATTCCCATACACAAACCCGCGCGCGGGGCAGACCCAAGGCGTGGGTGGATAAGACCGAACAGAACACCATAAAGTCGCTGGATCGCGCGATAACTGTTTTGTCGCGGCTGGGCGATCTTGAAGAAGCGACGCTGAGCGAGCTTGCAAACGATCTGGGCCAGTCCCCCGCTACGATCTACCGCGTTCTTACGACGTATCGCGCCCATGCGTTCACCGATTTCGACGAAACGCGACAGGTCTGGTCTGTGGGGGCAGGGGCTTTCCTGACAGGCGCGAAATTTCTGCGCCGCACGTCGATGGTCGAACGTGCACGGCCACACTTACTGCGTTTGATGGAAGCAACCGAAGAGACTGCGAATCTTGGGGTCGCCAAGGACGCGGACGTGTTGTTCCTCAGCCAGTCGGAAACCCACCACGCCATTCGCGCGTTCTTTCCACCGGGGACGTTGTCACCCATGCATGCGTCGGGCATCGGCAAGGCATTGCTGGCGCAGTGGCCGCAAAAACGGGTTGATGCCATGCTGGCCGCACGCACGCCGGAACAGTTTACAGAGCACACATTGATCACACGTGATGCGTTGATGGACGATCTACGTAAAACGCAACTGCGCGGTTATTCATTTGACGGTGAGGAGAAAAACATCGGTATGCGCTGCATCGCGGCACCGGTTTTTGATGTCTACGGTGACGCGGTCGCGGGGCTGTCGATCTCAGGCCCAGTGGCACGGATCCCCGATGCACGGATTGCTCCGATCGGGGCACTGGTGCGGGCAGGGGCCGACGCCTTGACCCGGGAATTAGGCGGTGTGTCGCCACAACCGCCCAGATAGTGCTGTTGACTGATTAAAGGCCGGGGTGACGGTTCACGTCTTTGTACAAAAGGTAGCGGAATTGACCAGGGCCACCTGTGTAACACGCCTGCGGGCAGAACGCGCGCAGCCACATGAAATCGCCGGCTTCAACTTCGACCCAGTCGTTGTTGAGGTTATAGACCGCCTTACCTTCAAGCACATAGAGCCCGTGTTCCATGACGTGGGTTTCCAGGAACGGGATCACGCCGCCTGGTTGGAACGTCACGATTGTGACGGCCATGTCGTGGCGCATGTCGGCAGGATCGACGAAACGCGATGTGCCCCATGCGCCATCAGTACCTGGCATATAATTGGGTTCAACGTCGGCGTCATTTGTGACCAGAACAGGCGGTGCTTCGATGCCGTTGACCCATTCATAGGCTTTGCGAATCCAGTGGAAACGACAGGCCGCATTGGTGTCGTTCTTGAATGTCCAATGCGTATCGACGGGGATGTAGGCGTAGCTGCCCGTGCTCAATGTGTGCGCTTCACCCGCGATGGTCAGCGTCGCGCCGCCCTCGACGACGAAGATCACCGTCTGGGCTTCTGCGTCGGTGTCGGGTTTTTGCGAACCACCCCCAGCGCTGACTTCGACGATGTACTGGCTGAACGTTTCGGCAAAACCTGACAGTGGCCTTGCAAGGATCCAAGCGCGGGTTTTGTCCCAGAACGGCAGGTTCGACGTCACGATATCGCGCATCGTTCCCTTGGGGATGACGGCATAAGCCTCAGTGAAAATGGAGCGGTCCGTAAGGAGCTGCGTTTGCGGCGGGTGACCGCCGTGCGGGGCGTAATATGTGGGCTTTTTCATAAGCGTAATATAACTCGCTGCACGTTGGGGGTTAGTCCCCTACATGCCACAACACTCTTTTGAAAAGATTGATAAACAGACAATCAGCGGCGCGACCTACGCCCTGTTTGGCCCTAAAAAGACTTCTATGGTCGTTTTGTCCGTTAAGAACATGTCCGACCCTGTCAGCGCCCCAACCAGATGGACAGACGGGCGGCGTGGTGGCACTAGCTGGCTGCTTGCAGCGCTCTGCACGTGCTCTTAGCTTGATGGGTGAGAATTGCACTCTGAGGCCCCCTCAGATGATCAGACAGCGAAATCAGGTGATCTTGGCATCAAGTGGCACGCCACTTGGGGAATGTCGGCTTATGTCTGGAGCGGCGTTAGCGAGAATAGAGAGTGGAACACGGGACAAAGGAGGGTGGCCTTGGGTTTGAAGCAAGATCAGGCGGTGTTCGAGGACGTGGCCGAGGCTTTTCGCGCGGCAGGTGGCACGCTCGAGAACCTCAGGCTGGGGCAGGGGACGCGCGGGCGCGGCCTGTTCATCATCAATCCGCCAAGTAGGATCGTGATAAGTGTGGTACCCGTCCGCCACTGCTTGGAAGACAGGCCTTAGCGTTTCAACCCGTGTGATGATGTACTGAGATGTAACTCCACCTCCCGAGCTGTGGTTGAGTGCCTGCCTGATGAGTTCATATTCCATGCCTTGTGCCTGCGCGTTTGTAGCGAAGATGCGCCTGAGGTCATGAGGCAGAAATCCAGACCAGTTGCGGCCGTAATCTTTGCTAGCTGAGAGCTCGGTTCAGTCATGTGCCCGCCGCCAATTGCGGCAGGGAAGACCCAATTGGTGTCGCCCACGAATTCTCTCTGTTGCTTCAAGGTCCATTCGACCGAGGTGGACATGGGGACGACATGGTTTGTGCTATTCTTGATATCACGAACGGTGAATAGTTTCTTCTCAAAGTCCACATCAACCCAAGTCAGGCCAAACCCCTCTGAACGCCTCAGGCCAGTCATCATTAGAAGAAGGACGTAGTGGATTCCCTGCTTGGTCACGCCATGATGGGGTAGGCTTGGCCAGTCCATCACGTTGCGGTGGAAGTGGATCAACTTATCAATCTCTGTATAGGACAAGTAGCGTTCCCGAGGGATTAGCCGTCTGGTCAGCGCAGTGCGTGGCTTAGAAGGATGCTCCGCCAACACAGACCCAGTTCAGTAATACGGCTACTGACCGACCCTGCGGCACGTTCATTTCATTAAAGCCAACGTCAGTTTGCACCACTTGGTTTATTCAGCCATTCTAACAGTGGCCCATGAACCACAACGGCGAAAGCGGCCATTGGTGCGAGCGCGGGGAAAGCTCACTTTGAGCGGCGATTTCAACCGGCCAACGCAACACATGCATTGAAACGCTCTGCGGGGGTTTCGTATCCCAGCGTCATTCGTGGCCGTTCGTTGAGCTGTCTTGCGACAGCGCTCAGCTTTGCTTGACAGTGTATCGACAGATCTGTGCCCTTTGGAAAGTACTGTCGCAGCAGGCGGTTTGTGTTTTCGTTTGAATCGCGTTGCCACGGGCTTTGGGGTTCGCACAGATAGACGTCAATATCGGTGGCCAAGGTGAACTTCTTATGCCCTGCCATTTCCGACCCACGGTCCCAGGTCAGGGAGCGATAAAATTCTTTGGGGAGTTTGCAAGACTGTTTAATCAACGCCTGAATGACGCTGTGACTGTCTTTGTTGCTCACCTTTGCCAGCATCACTTGACGCGTGTTCCGCTCGACTAAGGTGGCGATAAAACTGTAACCGGAGCCTGCTATCAAGTCTCCCTCCCAATGCCCTGGTACCGCGCGGTCTTCCACCTCAGCTGGTCTGTCTCGGATCTATATCCACCATTGAACTTGCCCAAACCACTGCGCTTCATGGTGGCGTGGCGAGACCTGCGAATGGCACGCGTTGAGCGCAGATGCGCCAGTAATTTCTTCTTAAGTACGCCCCGTGTCTGGATAAGCAAGCTGCGGTAGATTGTTTCGTGCGAGACGCGTTTGTCTTCATCATCTGGAGGTTCACGCATCAGCCAGCCTGCCATTTGTTGCGGGGACCACTTGCGGATCAGTTTGGCCGATATTGCGCGGCAGAGATAGACATTGCCTGCCAGTTTACAGGGTTTGGGCCGGTGAGAACGGTCCCACGCCGCCGTATCTGATGCTGCCGCACGATATTCTTTGACACCTCCATTACGCCTTACTTCACGGCTGATTGTAGACGCCGATCGTTTTAAGCTTCGCGCAATCGATCGCAAGGACACCTGCGCCCGCAAGCCCCTCGATATCTCTTCTCGATCAGTCAGGGTCAGAGCAAGGCGCGATTTTATGCGCTTCGGTGGACGAATGCCACCAGTGCGGGCAAGAAGTGGATAAATCGACGATGATCCGCGATCAAAGCCCCGCCCAATCGAGCTCATCGACTCTCCCCGTTGCCACCGGTCCCAAATCTCTGACTTCTGCTTGTCCGTAAAAATACGCGGCGGTGATACTTCATGTTGATTACTCCATCTCTTCCTAAAGATTAAAGTGTTGCGTCGACCAGTTGAAATCGCCCCGGCGGCCTTAATGTATAAATGTGCATGGCGCAGCATCTGTGACTGTCTGCCCTTGGTGTCGAATGACACGAACGGCCCAAAGCTGTTTCTTGTCGAACAGATAAGCGCTCCAATGCGGCTTTGCCTATACAGCCGCTCATTTGTATCTAGGCGACCACATTGACTTAGAACAACGTCATGCCGTGATTGAGAACTTATAGTGAGGCTCATTGCATTATCGCGAGAGGCCAATTCTGGGCCTTTTAAACTAAGAAACGGGAGGGTTGACTGGTGGAAATACTTATAGCTTTTGAGACGGTTGAGGGGCAAACGCGAAAGGTTGCAGACTTTGTGGAGAAGCAAATACGTTCCGCGGGCCACGATGTTCAGGTGTTCGACACTGCAGACAGACTGGCAATCCTATCTTTTGATGGCATCGACAGAGTCGTATTGGCGGCGCCCGTCCATGAACGTCGCCATCCGAAAGGTTTCGAAGTCTTTGTTTCTGCCAGCCGCTCTGAATTGAAAGCTCGGCCGACCCTTCTAATTTCCGTCAGTCTAAAGGCGGCATTTCCCGAAGGATTAGAAGAAGCGCAAGACTACCTGACCGAAATGGAAATGCGGACAAGCTTCAAACCGAATATGGAGATCTTAGTTGCAGGCGCTGTTCGGACAAGTAGCTACGGCTATTACGAAAGTCAGATCGTACAAAATGTTGCGTTGGCTGGGCACAAAGTTGAGTTAACCGACGGCGAGCGGGAATTCACTGATTGGGACGCCCTTGGCGTCGAAATTGCTGCGTTCTTGCAACTTGGAGCTTAGGCAGGAGACAATCACGGCCCAGAGCAGACCTTTGAACAGCCCGCAGCGAAGGTCGGCTGTGAGCCCATTTACCAAAATCCTGCGACGATAGTTCATGACCACCACTCCATCTTGCGGCAGCGTTAGAAACGACCTTGGATTTCGCGGATTGGGTGCATACCTAACTGCAAACGGAGGCATCAATGCAGCACTTTTCGCTCCTCGACTTATCACCCGTGCCAGAAGGCAAAATCACGGCGGACGCCTTGGCCAATTCAGTTGCTTTGGCGCACGCTGCAGAAAACGCAGGATATCACCGCTACTGGCTGGCTGAGCATCACAACATGGCCGGGATCGCCAGCGCCGCGACGGCCGTAGTGATCGGCCATGTGGCAGCTGCGACCCGGACCATGCGGGTCGGCGCCGGTGGGATCATGTTGCCCAACCACGCGCCATTGGTGATCGCGGAACAGTTTGGAACGCTGGCAACACTGTACGGAGACCGCATCGATCTCGGCCTGGGCCGCGCACCTGGCACCGATATGGCGACTGCCCGTGCGTTACGCCGCCATATGGCGCCCGAGGATAGCTTTCCTCAAGATGTACAGGAGCTGATCGGATATTTTGGTGATATGCCCGAAGGCTCAGCTGTGCGTGCTATTCCTGGTGTCGGGACAAATGTGCCCGTCTGGATCCTTGGATCGAGCCTTTACGGTGCCCAGCTGGCAGCCCATCTGGGCCTGCCATATGCTTTCGCCTCGCATTTCGCACCGGCCATGCTCGAAGAGGCGCTGTCAGTCTACAGAACAACTTTCAAACCATCCCGGTTCTTGTCCGAGCCCTATGCAATGGTCGCGGCAGGTGTCTGTGCCGCCGAGACCGACGAGGAGGCGCAGATGCTGCGATCCTCGCAAGAGCTTGCATTTGCACGCTTGATATCCGGTCAGCCTGGCAAACTGCCACTGCCAGTCGAAGATGTCGAAGCACACGTGCCCGCGCCAGTCCTTGCGCAAGTCAGACAAGCCTTATCGTGTTCCGCGGCGGGTTCACCTTCGACGGTTAAAGCGCAGTTAAGCGCGATCATCGAAAAGTACCGGCCCGACGAGCTTTTGGTGACTGGCATGATCCATGACCACGCTGCACGAGTGCGATCGTTTGAAATTGTCGGCGATGTCTTGACCCAATTGATTGCACAAAAAAGGTAGACTGATCCTGCTGGCTGGCACTGCACTTCCGGCCCACAGCGGACCTTCATGCTCTGCGCAACTAACGGCGGCTTCGAGCCCAAATTGTCGAATGCTGCAACGCCGCGAAGGTCTACTATCGTTTTCTTGGCGACGTCTTTCGGTCAAATTCTTTCGGTGCGGGGAAAAACCGCTCCAGCAGTTGACCAGCAAAATGGTCATTTCCCAGAAACTGGAGAGTTTCATTTTCCAGGGCTGTGGCCGAATTGAAAATAGAGCACTGTGGCAAAGGTCCATTTAGGTCTCCAATGTCCTGATGAACCAAGACTGCAATGAGAAATTCCTGCGCTTTGGCGCTGCCATCTTGGCCAATGTGCGGGCCTGATCCGCACGTTCCTGACGTCCGATTTTCATGTAGTGCGCTGTATCGATTGACCCATCTGGGCGGCGCTTGATCTCTGGTGTTTCATACGGTTGCATTGTGGGAACTCCTCATTGTTTCTGCAACCAATGGACCAAAATGACCGCGCTATAACTTGAAGACACTCTTTAGAATTCCTTGTCATTTCAGTATTTCTGCACCGCTTTGGCCTAAAGTTCTTGAGTATTGCTGCTCAATAACCGTTCAATGTGCGATGACATATAAATTCGCAAACTGCTTGATCGACTCAGAAAAGCACCTGTTTCTCCGCAATGAGTTACCAATTCATCTGGAACCTCAGGTTTTTGATTTGTTATTGGCCCTTGTCGAAAAGAGGGGTCGGTTGGCGACCAAAGACGACCTCGTTGAAATTGTTTGGCACGGGTTGAGCGTGTCTGACGCGACGATCAGCGCACGGATCAACGCCGCTCGAAAGGCGGTTGGCGACACCGGTCGGGCGCAGGCGATTATCAAGACAGTTCACGGCAGGGGTTTTCAGCTGAATGTTGAAGTGACTAAAACCGAAGCGGCCGCGCAAACACCAGACCCTGTGCGTTCCGATACGCAAAACATCCAATTCACCCGATCCTCCCACGGTGCAAGGATCGCGTTCTCCAAAAGCGGTGATGGCCCGCCACTGGTTAGGGTCGCCCATTGGCTTTCGCACTTGGAACTCGATTGGCACAGTCCCGTATGGAGGCCATTGATCGAAACCCTAGATAGCAGAAGCACACTTTACCGCTACGACCAGAGGGGCACTGGCCTGTCCTCTCGCGAAGTTGAAGGCGCGGATCTGGACGCTTTTGTCGATGATCTAACGGCCGTTGCCGACGCCAACAATTTGGATCGTTTCCCAATCTTTGCTGCGTCGCAGGCTGTCCCAGTGGCCATCCGTTTCGCTCAAAGATACCCTGAACGGGTCACCGGCTTGGTCTTGTATGGCGGGTATGCAAAGGGACGTGCAGTGCGCGAAGCGGCGCAGGGCGACATCGATGAAGAAACCATTTTGGGCCTAATCCGGGCGGGCTGGGGCAAGGCGGACAGTCCGTTTGTTAATGCGTTCTCAACACTGTTCATGCCGGATGCTACACCCGCGCAGTTGGCCAGCTTTGTGAAGATGCAAACCGAAACAGTATCGCCGGAAAATGCTGCTCTGCTCAGAAAAATAATCGATCGGTTTGATGTCTCAGAGTTATTGAAATCAGTGAGGACCCCCACACTGGTCATTCATGCGATCTCTGACGCGGTGCAGCCCGTCGAACAAGGGCGCATCCTGGCAAGTGAAATCCCCGGTGCAAGATACGTTTCGCTGGAAAGCAGAAATCATGTTCCTCTTCCTCAAGAGGAAACCTGGGCCCAGATGATGCATGAAGTTGGGTTGTTCCTGGATGGCTTGCTGTCCTAATCCAATCAGTCCCATGTTATCAGGACACTATCGGAAAACTGTAAGCTGACCTTCGAACCTGTGCGGCTAACGGAAGCAAAGTCCGCACAGCAGACCTCTATGCAAAGCGCAGCGAAGGTCCGGTTTCCGTCCTTTGTGGCAGAATGAAACGCTCAAGCTTGAAGTGTTTGGGTCCTTCCGAGGCTCTTTCGACACAGGGGAAATGCGCACCCCTTTGGCTGCGCTACCAACATGATTTTGAAGGGTTGCTGTTAAGGTTCTTGTTGTTATGAAATTGTAGCGCTCTCCCTATGTTCGTGTTGCGTGGGCGAGTGAGAAGGCTCACCCGGAAAATGCTGAAAGGAAAAATTCGTGCCACGAATATCGGATGGGATGGAAGACATTCGATGCAACGGGCATTAGTTCGGAGACCGGTGGAAAAGGGGTGCCTGAGGGTAGGTTTCTTTTCGCGCGTGGCTATTTAGAGAAAAAAGCCCATGCTTTTCTATCAATACAGGTCAGATATAATTGGTTCGAGTGTCGAGGAAAGTGAACAAAAACCGCGACGGTTCAGTTGCCATTTGACGTGGTTCTTGACGTGGCACGGCTGCTGGTGATCACTTGACCAGATAACGTATTGGGGGACGACGCTCATGGTGGATGAAATTGATCTGGTAATTTGGGGCGGGCGGGTCGTTACGCCAAGTGGTGTGATCTCAGGAGATGTGGCGATCAACGAGGGCAAGATCGTCTCGGTGGGCGAAACTGTATCGAGCGCGCGCAGCATCGATGCAGGCGGCAAATGGGTTATGCCAGGAGGTGTCGACGCTCATGCGCATATTGAACAATTGTCGGGCATGGGCGTGATGAACGCAGATACGTTCGAGACGGCGACGCGTTCCGCTGCGATGGGCGGCACAACTTCTGTAATTTCGTTCGCAGCGCAAGCGGGTGGTGAGCGGCTGGCTGAAACCGTAGCAAACTACAGCATGCGCGCGGCGCGCGGTGCGATGATCGACTATGCGTTTCACCTGACGTTGACGGACCTTGGTGTTGCTAATTTCGACACCGAACTGGGTGATCTGATTGCCGCGGGCCATCGCTCGCTCAAGGTGTTCACGACGTACAACATCAAACTTGCCGATGCTGAGATTTTGTCGGTCATGGCGCAGGCCCGTCGGCACGGTGCACTGGTCTGTGTGCATGCCGAAACCGATGCCATTCTTAACCACGCAAAAACAGAACTGATTGCCGCAGGAAAGGTACGCCCCCGCGATCATGCGGCATCGCATCCGCGCATGGCGGAAATTGATGCGGTCGAACGGATGTGCCGGTTTGCAGCCTATTTGGACCAACCGGTGATGTTGTTTCACATTTCAACCACTGAAGGGGCCGATGCGGTTCGGCAGGCCCGTGCGAACGGCGCCCCTGTTTGGGCCGAAACCTGCCCGCACTATCTGTTCATGACCGAAGATGTTCTTGATGCGCCGCTGCTTGAAGGCGCCAAGTGGATGTGTTCCCCGCCCCAGCGCCACGCGGCGGATCAGGCCGCATTGTGGGCAGCACTTGAGGCGGACGATCTGCAAATCGTATCATCAGATCATGCGCCTTATCGCTATGACGAAAGTGGGAAATTATCGGCGGGACCGGACGCTGGATTTCATGAAATTGCCAACGGTTTGCCAGGTTTGGAAACACGATTGCCACTGATGTTTGACGCGATGATGCGGGCGGGCGGGCAGGGGCCAGAACGCTTCGCCCAGATCACGGCCACAGCACCCGCGCAGATTTATGGCCTTCCAAACAAGGGCGCGATTGCGCAAGGTATGGATGCTGACATTACGATCTGGGACCCCAACAAACAGGTGACCTATGGGGGGAACGATCTGCACGACAACGTGGGTTACAATCCGTGGGAAGGGACCACGATCACGGGCTGGCCGACACACGTTATTTTACGCGGGAAAATCCTGTGCAAGGACGGTGAGTTTTTTGGAGTAGCCGGTGAAGGCCAATTAATCAATCGCCCGGAACTGGCGACCAAGCCCAACACCGCAGAGGTCGCAAAATGAGTAAACCAGAGGGCCCAAACCAGCTTGCGATCACGTTTTTCTATTACCGCGATCTGCCCTGCGCGATGGCGTTCTACGAAGATGTGATGGGTCTGCCGCTGGCTATTGATCAGGGTTGGTGCAAGATTTATCAAATTTGTCCAGGTGCACATGTGGGGTTGGTGGATGAGGCGAAGGGCATGAACAAATGGGCAGAGGTGAAGCCTGTGCAATTGTGCATCCGAGTGCCGAACGTGGATGCGTGGTATGAATACTGCACTGGATTGGCTCTCGATAACTTGTCGGAACTGTTCGTAAGCGATCAACTGGGCATTCGCTCGTTCGTGTTTAATGACCCCGAAGGATACCAAATCGAAATTCAATCTGCCACGCGGGCCGGCGCATGACGCTGATCATCATCAACCCAAATTCGTCGCAAACGGTAACGGATGGTATCGACGCGGCGGTTACACCTTTGCGCCGCTTTGGCACCCCCATTCGCTGCCTGACATTGGCCGACGGTCCATCTGGCATTGAAAGCCAACGCCAAGCGGATCTAACGATTGCCCCAATGCTGACGCTTGCTGCCGCGCAGGCGGACGCGACTGGCTATGTGATCGCATGTTTTGGTGATCCCGGTCAGCACGCGCTTCGCGATCAAACGGATTTACCTGTTGTTGGCATTCAAGAGGCGGCGGTGATGACGGCGCTTACCCTCGGGCAGCGGTTTGGCGTGATTGCAATCATGGCGGCGTCGATACCCCGCCACATGCGCGCTTTCGGGGCCATGGGTGTGCTAGGCCGATTGGCTGGTGATCGCGCGCTTGGGCTTGGCGTCGCCGACCTGAGCGATCCATACAAAAGCCTTGCCGCGATGATCGCGACGGGCAAACGGCTGCGCGACGATGATGGCGCAAATGTATTGATCATGGGATGCGCTGGCATGGCGCAGTACCGCGACACGTTGGAGGCACAGACGGGGCTGCCCGTGGTCGAACCCTGCCAAGCCGCTGCCGCGATGGCGCTGGGCCATATTGCGCTAAACCAAAGCCATCGAAAGGGACAGAAATGATTGATGAAACCACCTCAGGAGTCTTCACGATTGCTGTAACGCCGTTCCAGCCCGATGGCGCGATCGACTGGGATAGCGTTGATAGTATGGTGGATTTCTACATTGAAAAAGGCGCGACAGGCCTCACTATTTTGGGCATGATGGGGGAGGCGGGCAAGCTGACGGCGCAGGAATCCGTGGCCGTCGTGCAGCGCGTTGTGGCGCGCAGTACGGTTCCTATTGTCGTGGGTGTGTCCGCGCCGGGGTTTGCGGCGATCAAAACCCTATCCGATGCTTCCACGGAAGTGGGCGCGGCAGGCGTCATGGTTGCTCCCCCCTCCAGTTTGCGTACAGACGATCAGATCATAGGGTATTACCGCAATGTGGCCGAGGTTTTGGGCGCGACACCGTTTGTGCTGCAAGACTTCCCGCTCGCGACGAACGTCATCATGTCGACATCCGTGATCCTGAAGATTGTCGAAGACTGCCCGACCTGCGTGATGTTAAAACACGAAGACTGGCCGGGTTTGGAAAAGATTACGGACCTGCGCGCCGCGTCAGACGTGGGCGCACGGCGGATTTCCATACTGTGCGGCAACGGCGGGATGTACCTGCATGAGGAAATGCTGCGCGGGGCCGACGGGGCCATGACGGGCTTTGGCTACCCCGAAATGATGGCGCAGGTGATCGAGGCGAATAAATCCGATGAGACGCATGCGCGCGATATCTTTGACGCCTACATGCTGATGGTCCGCTACGAAGCACAGCCGGGCATGGGCCTTGCCATTCGGAAATACACCTTGGCCCAGCGCGGTGCGATTGCCCATGACACGTTGCGCAAACCGGGCGCGTCTTTGACGCCAGCCGCGCGCGGCGAAATCGATACATTGGCAGCTCGGCAGGCCATGAAACTGAAGGACCTAGGTTTTTAACGCGATGCAAGGCAACGCGTGTGGCTGGCTAAGCACGCGTGACTGAGTAGACGATCCATCTGATCGCTGGATACCAATGAGAGGAACGGCACATGAGAGTATGCGGATGTGAGATCTCAGCGAGTGAAGTTAGACTAGCCGTTGTCCATCGAACTGTTGAGGGAAGTATCGAAATGCTTCGACTGAAGCCCACTCGAATTGAGCTCGAGGATGATACATCTGAGACCGACCTACGTTCGTTCTTGGCAGAGCTTCAGGAGTTTTCACACGAAAATGAAATTGACACCTTTGTAGTCAAAACCCGAGCCAAAAAAGGCCGGATGGCAGGTGGAGCAGTATCCTTCAAAATCGAAACTCTGATCCAGCTTGTGGAAGGGTGCAGCACTAGGTTTGTCAGTCCTGTTGCACTTTCCAACTTCGCCAAAAAGGAAGTCGAGAAATACCCAGAAAAGATGCCGGTGTACTTGAAGAACGCGTTTCTTGCCGGAGCTCATGCTGTGACCAAGGGCTAGTTTCCAACCGGACTTAGTTGGCGGCGACGGATCCACTCTAATCTAACCGTCGTTTGGACGCCATGTCTGATCTAATGCTGATGAACCAGGCCAATGAGCTCTGCATGAATGCTTTGCCAATCAGCGTTTAGATCCACTGTTGCTACTGTCACCGGGACTCCAAGAAGGCTGTACTTCAAATTAAGGGACTGCCCATTGGCAGGGTAGATGAGCAAACCTGAGACAGCTTGGGTTGGCTCGTTCTTAAGCACATGGGCGAGATATGCGGACAGCTGATACAGGTGCCGCACAACAATCTGGCGTTGGTCGCGTGAAGGCGAGTTCCCAAAACCCGTTAAGCTTGGCGGCGCTACCCGTTGGAAGCTCGGTGATCTTGAAGCCTGGGAAGCGCAACAAGCCGACAGATCCGCAACATAAGAAAACCCGCCCGCAGGCAGCGCGGACGGGCTAAGGTATTCAGGCAATCTGACCGGATTGATGGGGTATCATAACACCGTTACGTGCTTTGGGCAAGAATTCTCGAGGTATTAAGCATGAAAAAACTGCAAATTAAACTCTTGATGCGCACCCAAGGGCTGACAGAGGCGCAAGCCAACGTGCTAGCCGTTATGATCTGGGGTGCGTGCTAATGACAGCTTCATTGTCCTTGCAGAGACTGGTTCGCATTCGTCTGACAGCACCCTTTGAGGGTCAGGCAGGCTTGTATCGCCGCATCGCTGTAGGCTTGTTGGCGTCCCCGCCGCCCTGAAGGCACAGCCTCCCACGTCATCCCTGCGTCAAACCAGATCGAAAGCGATCCCCGCATCTTCAGTGAAAGATTGTACTCAGCCCAGTTCCGGGTCTTATACTTC
>Ga0307488_10001319_pt1 | contig 20718 bp, 15 predicted proteins | sample SB02metaG_FD_202248 | JGI IMG/M metagenome (GOLD analysis project Ga0307488, IMG submission 202248) | Sea-ice brine microbial communities from Beaufort Sea near Barrow, Alaska, United States - SB 0.2 | ecosystem: Environmental > Aquatic > Marine > Coastal | place: USA: Alaska | collected... | reverse complement strand
TAAATCCGTACTATAAAAAACGCGATGGGCTGGTGAACAAAAGATAATGTCTGGGAGGGACAGGTCACAATGCTGCGCCATAAATTGGGCTTGCTTAAATCGCGCCTATTGAGGGTCGAAAATATCCTCCAAGAGATATTGCCAAATCGATTTGGCGTGTCGAAATAAGGTCAGGGGTTTCGAACAACACACTGATTATGGTAAACCGCCAACACGATTGTTGGCGGTTTTACGACTAGGTGATACTTAATGCGTAGTCTATTTAGTTAATGACTGGCTTTTACTCCACAAACGCATAAATGCAGTACTCACTGCTGCGCTAACTGAGATACCAAATTTTTCGGCTAAATTTTTCTTAACCGAATATTTAACAGAATAGATCTTTTGCGTGGTGTTAGCGGTGATGAGGTAGTCATCTGAAGTCTGGATTTTATCGACCAAACCCAATTCCAGTGCTTTACTGCCATACCAGTATTCACCCGTAGCCACCTTATCAATATCCAGTGTGGCTCTGTGCTCTTGCACAAAACCTTTAAACATTTGATGCACATCTTCCAATTCAAGACGAAATTTCTCACGGCCCTCATCGCTGTTCTCACCAAACATAGTGAGAGTACGTTTAAACTGGCCTGCGGTGTGTTGTTCAAAATCAATGTCGTTTTTCTTCAATAATTTATTGAAATTTGGTATTTGTGCGATAACCCCAATGGAGCCAATAATCGCAAATTTTGCCGCTAATACATTATCGGCAACACACGCCATCATATAACCACCACTGGCAGCAACTTTATCTACTGCTATGGTTAAAGGAATATTTTTATCTTTTAAGCGTTGCAACTGAGACGCTGCCAGTCCATATCCATGCACTACTCCGCCGCCACTTTCAAGCCTAACGAGCACCTCATCCTTTGGTGTGGCAATGCATAAAATAGCGGTGATTTCTTCACGCAGGCTATCCACTTCGTGAGCATCCATGGAGCCATCAAAGTCCACAACATATAAATTACCTTTACTGTCTGGTGGTGTTTTACCTTTGGCCTCTTTTTTTGCTGCTTTGTCGGCTTTTTTCTGTATTTTTTGCTGTTTTTTAATGTCATCTTTTGAGCTAATCAGATGATTAGCGCGTTCTTTTACGTCGGCCAAGCGGTCAGAAATCGAATCGATCTCCAGATTGCCTTTAGATCCCTTGTTTTTGGTAGCCAAGCTGATCACCCCGCCTACGACTACCAAGATAGCGATGGCCAGGGTGACTGTTTTTGCGATGAACAACCCATACTCGTACAAAAATTCCAAAATTAACTGCTCCTACAATAAGATTTAGAAGGATATTGGGGCAAAAATGCAAAAAAAAAGCCAGGCTACAGCCTGGCTTTATATTACAACGTTCCCTCTAGTTAGCAACCACGTCAGGATCAGCAATAATAATATTGCTACCTCCACTTAAAAAGTACTGCACGGCCTCATTTTGCATTTCTGCAGTAGTTGCAGCACTAGGAGAGGGATTTAACAGTGACTGATGTTCACCGCTGGTTATATAAACAACCCCGGTTACGTCAGTATCGCTGTCAATGCTTGCCGATACCTGGGGTAACCCCATCAATTTCGCCAAGGGTATGCCACCTGATAGAGGCAACGAGGTTTGTACGGGGTTAACCTGATCCGTCAGGGCCGTAGTACCATCATCATTGGTACCGCCTCCCACTACCAACTGCATCAATGTAGGTGTCGTTGCCGTCAGGCTGGCAGCATAGTTTACCGGATCTGCCGACTCCAGTACCGTTTGCGCAAGAAAAGCGAAGGAAGAGAACGTAGCATCAATGGCGGCTAATTGTTCAACCGTCAAACTTTCGGCAAAAGCTACAAAGGCAGGACGTAGTGCGGCTTCAGCCGAGATCTCATTGACCGTGGCATATTGGGTCAAAAAGGCTTGAAAATCTTCAGAAGACGCCGCTAATAAAGAGCCTTTAATCAGGGGGCTAAAATCGGCCGATTCAAGTAAAAAGTTCCCCACGCCACCTGCCGGGACATTTAATACCGCTGTCTGAATTGCGTATAGACTATTAAAGGCAGCTAAATCCCCGGGCAAGCTGGCGTTAGCGGTGGCGACTGAAGCTGTGCCGGTGATAGCGCCCAGACTTTGGGCAATAAAATGCACTTGGCTTAAATCAAGGTCGACTACCCCTGTGGTATCTGCAATAGCATTAAGTGATAACCGGAACCCCATAGTATCAACAATACTTTGGCGCAGGTTATCCCTTGCCGTCAACAGGCTAGTCAGGTTCATATAATCGGTGACGGAATGACTGGTTGCACTGACCACATTGCCATCGTCCAGAGTCAATCCCCGCTCGCCATGTAAAGGGTGATCTATGGCTGCAGAAGCAAAACCCGCCAATGACAAAGCCGCTGAAAGCGCTAAAGTATTTTCCTTACTACCGGTGATCCCGTGCTGAAAAATCACCACAGGCCAGCCTGCTGCAGGCCTGGTTAATGCCGGTACTGCGCCGGAAGTTGCCGCTGAAAGTAGCGCAATAACCCCTTCATTGGGCACAGTAAACTGTACATTCACGGTTTCAGTTCCCGCTTCGTTATAGAGCGTCGCAGGATCATCTGTATTAGAGCCCCGGGCCACAGGTATGGGGTTAACCTTAGTAAGATGACGTGGATCGTCCATGCCCAAGGAGCTCAGATCCAGATCGTACAATTGCCCCGCAGATGCCAATTGACATAATTCATTGTTAGGCCCCTCTGCCCCGCCCTGAATGAGTCCACCGACGGTTTCTGCGCCCAACGCTTTTAACATGGCGCCATTCGTACAGGCTGCGCGCCACCAGTCGCCCATGGGATCTTCTGGATTCGAATAATAGGGTAAATTCACCTGACCGACTACGCGCGTCGCTGCACACAACGGCCCTGCTGTATTAAACGTTTCTGTCGCCGTAGCGTTTAATGGCGAATCAGAGTCGCCAATAGCGGCTATCAACCCATCACAGGTATGTAAACCCACTGCGGTTAACCCCGCTAATTGCTCAGCAGATAAAATACCGGGTGCTAAAAATTCAAATGCATTGGGTCCTGTGGCTGGGACGGTAGTCGTAATGGTTGGCAAATATTGCGCAGCAACGGCGCCTGCTGCAGAAGCATCTGCTCCCTGGGCTGAAGCGGCTGCATAGGCCTGAGCAAAGCCGGCTATTTGTAACTGTTTAACTGAAGTTAACACTGTACCGGCAGATTGTGTCGAAAAATAGGCGGCATAAGACACTTCATCTCTGTCCAGGCCTGCAGGTTCAAGGACGGCAACTAAGCTATTTACCAGACCTTGTAGTTGTAACTGTTCATCAGTGACAAGCGGTGTCGTATCTATATCCTGACGCACCAGATCCCAGGTAGTCGATCCCCTGACCGCTTTGCCATCAGTGTCCTTTAACTGCTCAGTAACCACTAACATATGTCCTTGGGCAGGCGCCAGTGGTTTTAAGGGAATGACATTTATCGACCCAGAACCAGGCGTATAGGAAGTGACAAAGTCTTCACCATATTGCAACTCTTCACCTAACGCACAGGGAATTCCCGGCGCCGGCGATGCAGCGGCGATAGCCTGACAGGCGGCATCTGTGCCTTCAAGCGCCTGAGTGGCTTTGAATATTCGTACCGCACCAGCGGACAAGGAAGCGGGATCTACATCCACACCAGCAGGTAAAGTAACGCGAATAGCAAAGGGATGTTGAGTCGACCAACCGTCCAGCGCACTTAAAGCATGTTGAGGATTCGCGGGATCAAATGTGTCTGCCCCTTCAGTATTAATGGTGAAATCAAAGAATGATCCATCAGGGATCATCAGTAAGTCGTTGGGAATATTTAGATCACTACCAGCCGGGTCAAACACCACTCTAACGAAAGGTTTGGCTACGGGTGTAGCATTTTTTTGCTCATCTATAGTATCACCACCACAACCTGTTAATCCCAGAATGGCCGTAATACTCGCACTAAGTAGTAGTTTTTTCATCGTATCTCCCTAATATTTATTGATTGACCATACTTTTAGCTGATAATGAATTCACAAACGTTTGCTTGTCATATCAAAATTCCATAACTCGTTAGACCAGTGTCTATTTTATAATCTTATTGATATTTTGCAAAGGTTTGTTAACAAGCTGTCATAAAAATTGATCAACCAAGGATTTTTATTTTCAGAAGGATATTTTGGCTGCTAAATGATAAAATCACAAAAATCAAATTGACGCAGTACTATATGAACAATTATCAACCAAGCCCCAATTTCCTGGCTGACAAAACTATTCTGGTTACCGGAGCCGGTGATGGCATAGGTAAAGAAGCCGCCTTGCATTACGCAAAATATGGAGCCACTGTTATCTTGCTGGGAAAAACAGTCCTTAAACTGGAAGCTGTGTATGACCAGATTGTTGGCGCAGGCCATAGCGAACCGGCCATTATCCCCCTGGATTTGGCCGGGGCAACGGTAAAACACTATCAGGATATGGCCGCCACCATTGACAATCAATTTGCTACCTTAGATGGTGTGCTGCATAACGCCAGTATGTTGGGCCACCTTGCGCCCTTTGCCCAGATCAGTGAAAGTGAATGGCAACAGGTTATGCAGGTTAATCTTAACAGTCAGTTTTTTATGACCCAGGCGCTATTGCCTGTACTGAAAAAAGCACCTGATGCTTCGATGATTTTTACGACTTCCAGCGTAGGCCTTAAAGGGCGCGCATATTGGGGAAGCTATGCCATTTCCAAATTCGCCACCCAGGGTATGATGGAAGTACTGGCCGACGAATATGAAAATACCAACATGCGCTTTAATTGTATCAACCCCGGTGCTACCCGCACCAGTATGCGTGCCCAGGCGTTTCCCGCCGAAGACTCAAGTAAACTAAAAACGGCTGGGGATATTATGCCCTTGTATTTGTATTTAATGGGTCAGGACAGTCTGAGCGAAACAGGAAAAACTTTCCACGCTCAACCAAAATAACCCTCCAGGCTTTGCATACAGACTAAAAAGCCCTTAAATAATGGCATATTCAAGGGCTCAAGTGTGGTTAATAACAGTGATCAAACGGCGAATATTAATCGCCGATTTTAGCCCAGGTATCACGCAGCCCTACCGTACGGTTAAAGACAAGCTTTTGAGCTGTAGAGTCTTTATCCAAGCAGAAATAACCGGTACGCTCAAATTGATAGGCTTGCATGCTCTGTTCGTTATAAGCAAGTGTGCCTAAACTGGCTTCCACCCAACCTTGTTTAACCGTGAGGGATTGGATATTAATGCTGTTGACGAAGTCTTCTTCTGCAAGCGGATTGGGCACAGTAAAAAGAGGATCATACAAGCGAATTTCTGCTGGCTCGCCATGGGAAGCCGATACCCAGTGTATAACGCCTTTTACCTTACGCCCGTCCTGAGGATTTTCACCTAACGTGTCGGGGTCATAACTGCAAAAAATAGTGGTAACCTTGCCTGTTTCATCTTTTTCCACACGCTGTGCTTTGATGACGTAGGCATTACGTAAACGCACTTCTTTACCCAACACTAAGCGTTTGAATTTTTTGTTGGCCTCTTCACGAAAATCTTCCGCTTCAATGTAGATTTCCTGGCTAAAAGGTACCGTTCGCGATCCCATAGTCTCATCATTAGGATGATTCGGAGCCACTAGCTGCTCGACCTTATCAGCCGGATAGTTTTCAATAACCAGCTTAACAGGCTCCAGTACTGCCATCGCCCGGGGAGCGAGTTCATTTAGCTCTTCCCGTAAACAGGCTTCCAGCATGGCCATTTCCACCAGATTGTCCATTTTTGTTACGCCAATACGTTTACAAAATTCACGAATAGAGGCTGCGGTATAGCCTCGTCGGCGCAAGCCGGCAATAGTCGGCATACGAGGGTCATCCCAGCCTTGTACATGTTTTTCTTCTACCAACTGGATCAACTTGCGTTTACTTAAGACGGTATATTCAAGATTCAAACGGGAAAACTCATACTGATGAGGGACATTTATAATACTGATATTTTCCAATACCCAATCATATAAACGACGGTTATCCTGGAACTCCAGCGTACACAAAGAATGGGTGATCCCTTCAATTGCATCAGAGATACAATGGGTGAAATCGTACATTGGATAAATACACCATTGATCACCTGTCTGGTGATGGTTAGCAAATTTAACCCGGTAAAGCGCGGGATCACGCATGCACATAAAAGCAGAGGCCATATCGATTTTGGCCCGTAATAAACACTGACCTTCGGCGAATTCTCCCGCCGTCATTTGGGCAAACAATGCAAGATTTTCACTGACAGGGGTATCACGATACACGCTGTTTTTACCTGGGGTGGTCAAGGTTCCCCGTAATTCACGGACTTCAGCCTGAGAGGAAAAATCCACATAAGCCAGGCCTTTTTCAATCAGTTCAATGGCGTAAGCATGCAACTGTGCAAAATAGTGGGAAGAAAAACGCACCTCATCTGCCCATTCGAATCCCAGCCATTGCACATCTTTTTTGATTGCATTGACATAATCAATATCTTCTTTTTCCGGATTGGTGTCATCAAACCTGAGATTGCACTGGCCTTGATAATCAGCAGCTATGCCAAAATTTAAGCAAATAGACTTAGCATGGCCAATGTGCAGATAGCCATTGGGCTCAGGTGGAAAACGCGTATGCACCATTGTATGGCGACCTGCTTGCAGATCTTTATCAATGATATGACGAATGAAATTGGTCGGACGACTCTCGGTCTCGGCCATTAATTATTACCCCTAACAACAAGACGATGAAAACGATAAACATTATACCAGTATCTTGGCATAGCAAAGTATTTTTCTCACAATAGGTGGTTGGCTAGTCATCTGTTAGCCTAACTATCCCAAAAAGAATTTAGATATTAAATATCATAAGCTTACTTTACGTACTCAGACACTGAAACATCCAAGCGGGATGATTTATTTAAAGAAATTCCATTCTCCCTCCTGTATAAAGGAACAATACATGTAAATAACACCTTTTAGTTATTGGTTAAAATCACCTTATGAAAGAAAAAGCGACCTCCTTAGACATTGCTCACCGAGCCGGCGTTTCCCAGTCAACTGTCTCCAGAGCACTAAGAAATAGCCCGCTGGTCAATAAAGAAACCCGGGATAGAGTGCAGGCGATAGCCTTGCAACTCAATTATAAAGTGGATAAAAACGCCAGTAATTTGCGCTGTCAACATAGTCAAACTATTGCATTATTATTGTTTGAGGATCCCACGTCTGACGATTCACTTATCAATCCCTTTTTTCTTTCCATGTTAGGCAGTATTACCCGGGCGAGCGCCCAAGCCGGATACGATTTACTGGTTTGCTTTCAAAACCTCAATGATGACTGGCAAGCTGAATATGAAGATTCAAACAAAGCGGATGGGCTCATTCTACTGGGTTATGGCGACTACGTAGATTATCGTGCCAAACTTGCCAAGCTTGAAGAACAACATACCCACTTTGTGCGCTGGGGAGCCCATGATGCTGAACACCCCGGGATCTCAATTGGCTGTGATAATTTTCAGGGCGGCTATGATATTACCCGTCACTTACTCAGTTTAAAAAAGAAAAACTTTGCTTTTATCGGAGGCGCAGATAACCATGCTCCGGAATTTATGGCGCGTTTTCTGGGCCACAAAGAAGCGATTAAACAAGGGGGCCAAGTGATAAGCGCAGTGCAGGTCGATGCCATTTCTACCGAAGACTCTGGCTATGATGCCGCAACCCATTTGCTAAGCCAAAAACATCAACTTGATGCCATAGTCTGCGCCAGTGATTTGATCGCCATAGGGGTACTGAGGGCATTGCGTGATCATGATATTGCCATTCCCTCACAAATTGCGGTAGTCGGTTACGACAATATTCCCGTGACCAGTTTTGCTAATCCGGCTTTGACCACCGTTAAGCAAGACACTAAATTAGCCGGAGAAATATTAGTCAACAGTTTACTTAAGCTTATCGCCGGAGAAAAAGTTGACCATTATCTGATGCCGGTACAACTGGTTATTCGCCAGTCATGCGGAGCAATATTATAATGTGTACTTCGCTACCTGCGCTTACTTATTGTGCATTAATAAACTGAGCTCTTTAAGCAGGGCTGGGTTTTCTACTTGCCCTTCTCTTATCCATACCTGCACACCATGGGGACCGACCTGAGTACTTAACTGGGACTGTAGATTGCTTATTTGTCTGATGCTGAGACTAATTTGCTCAATCCAATTTCCTTCTTGTAAGTATTGGCTGATCACAAAGTCAGTTGCCGTGTCGCCTTTATTCAATAACACCAGAGCGCTCTGGGCTGCATCCCCTCGCTGGTAAATGCGGTAGAATGCGGCTTTATCCCCTGCAAGAGTAATATTTAATTGCAAACCATTTTGCAGGGCCACATTTCCTTTACGTAAATTGGCAATACGGGATAAATTTTGCTGAATTTTGTTCGTACCCGCCTGGTCGATATTCTCCTGCCCCAGGTAATTGCGGTTACCTTGATGCTCTGACTTGCCACGCATAAAGCCGATTTCCGACCCCTGATAAATCACCGGAATACCACGGCTGGTAAATAACCAGTTATTGGCATCAATAAAGCCTTCATCGCTGGCATTCATTCTGGGCATATCATGGTTGTCATAAAAGATGGCCAATTCATAAGGATTGGCGTAGGGACCATGGGTCAGATATAAATAATCTTGCAGCTCAGCAAAGTCACTGTCGTGGTGTTCAAAAACACCAGTGATGGCTTTCTGCCCCGGAAAATCCAGCACGCTGATCCCACCATTTTTTGCCAGGGTATGTTGGGCTATAAAATTAGCATCATAGTCAAAGCTTTCACCAAACATATAAAATTGTGGTTTTACTGCCCGAATACGCTCGGCCATTTTTTTCCAAAAATGGTGAGGCACATGTTTAATGGTGTCGATTCTAAATGCGTCCGCCCCCTGCTCTATCCAATATAAATAGGAATTAATTAAATAGTCTTGCAGTTGCGGGTTTTCATCATTCAAATTAGATAATTGCATAATGTCAGGCGTATTATGGAAAAAAGCGTGCAACGGGTTCAAACCATCTAGTGCTTCAGGGAGAAGATTTTGATGATCAGCTACCAGGTTACCCTGCATATCATAGAGTTCAGCATATTTGGGTTGATCCACAGGCATGGAAAATGAAGGCGAGCCATGATTGGCCACGACATCAAAGACTGACTTTAAGTCATAATCACTGCGCATCTTGCCCGTATATTCCTTATAGGCCAGACCCGCAGACGGGTAATGCTCATCTATTTGATAAAAATTGCTCGCCCAGTAACCGTGGTATCCGGTTTTACCCCCGTCTTTAAATGCACCGCCAAATTCGATGGGCTCCCCACCGGAGAAATTTTCATCGGGATTATCGACTATAGGGGTGAGCCACACGGCAGTGAAGCCCATGTCACTTATGTAGGCCGCATTATTTAGTACACCTTGTAAGTCTCCCCCTAAGTAGCCTACATTTGCCGTCTGCCCTTCTGCTGAAGTCAGAGGTAAGTCAAAGGTAGGCAACGGCCCTCCCTGCAATACATGATTATTGGTTACATCACCGTCAACAAAACGATCTGTCATCACAAAGTAAATGGCTTCACTGACAAAGGGATTATCACTACCATAAAATTCCACAGCAGATTGATGATTGACAACAGCCTTGGTGGAAGTCGTCACCTGGTGGTGACTGCAAGCTGTTACCAATATGGTACTGGAAACGGCCCAGATAATAGGCAATCTTTTAAGTTGGCGCATATTATAGTCCTTGTCAGTTATTCAGGAATTTTAACGCGAAGAGTCATCACACCAGCTATCAACATACTACCCCCCCCAACGACCAGGGCATAGACAGGCTCATTATCAAACACCTTAGTGATTAAAAAGCCCAGAATACTGGCCGCCAATATCTGTGGGATAACGATAAAGAAATTAAATATCCCCATATATACCCCCATTTTATGGGTAGGCAACACGTTGGATAATATCGCATAGGGCACAGATAAAATGGATGCCCAGGCGAAGCCTACCCCGACCATGGATAGGACTAACCAGGCTGGATCATCAATAAACAAGAACGAAATAAAACCCATACCGCCTAACGTTAAATTGATCATGTGAGCATATTGTAAATTTAACATACGTACGACAAGCGGAATGATGATGGCGGCAAAAATCGACACACCATTATATGTCGCCATCAATATTGATACCCAGTCAGCCCCTTCGTTGTAGGCGAGTGAAGTAACATCTGTGGTGCCATAATGATGAGATGTGACCGCAGAGTTGGTATAAATCCACATTGCAAAAAGGGGAAACCAAGAGAAAAATTGCACTACGGCCAGTTGACGCATAGCTTGGGGCATGGCAAATAGATCGCCCATGACTTCTGCAAAACCATTTTTGCTATGACCATTTTTTGCCAATAATCCGGCAACAAACTGGCATAAACCAAATCCAATCAGACCCGCGCCGAGGATATACAGGTTTTTATCCAACTGTTCGATATTCAATACAATAATCAAAGACGCCGCCAGGCCAATAAAGGTATAAATGCTGCCGCCCATAAAATATTGGTGGGCGGTTCTGGCAACCCGCTCGTGAACATGATCCTGTTCAGATTTTTTTACCGCCTCATCAAAAGCCTTAAGTTGTTCAGGGGAATATTCTTTGGTGGATAAAACAGTCCACAGCACAGCGACAAAGAAAATACTGCCGCCAGCATAAAAGGAAAATTTAACCGAATCGGGTACGACGCCTGCTGCTGCCACATTACTGATGTCAAACCAATTCGTCATCATCCAGGGTAAGGCTGATGCAATGACCGCCCCTACTCCGATAAAAAAGGTTTGCATGGCATAACCCAGGGCACGTTGTTTTTTGGGTAACATGTCGCCTACAAAGGCCCTGAAGGGCTCCATGGATACATTGATTGAGGCATCCATGACCCATAACATGCCCGCTGCTAACCAAAGAGTGGGCGAATTTGGCATAATAAACAAGGCCAGACTGGCGGCTATGGCGCCAAATAAAAAATAGGGACGTCTGCGCCCTAATCTATTCCAGGTATTGTCACTTAAGTAACCAATGATAGGTTGGACTATTAGTCCTGTTATGGGAGCTGCCACCCAAAGTACCGCCAGATTACTGTAATCAGCACCCAGGGATTCAAATATACGGCTGACGTTTGAGTTTTGCAGGGCAAAACCAAACTGGATCCCCAAGAATCCAAAACACATATTCCAAATCTGCCAAAAATTTAACTGAGGTTTTGCTTGTTGCATGTATGTTTCTCTGTTTTAGATGGACTTTAGCCGCGGCCTTGTCAGGTGAATTTCGGGCGAGGCGACCAGGCAAGTAATATAAGGTAACGCCTTGGCTATGATAAGTTACCCTAAATCCCTTTAGCGAAAACAAACCAAGAAGAGCCAAAAAACCAATAGTGTAAACTAAAATCCTTGCTCACATCCTTTGGTTAAGATACCCAAGCTCTAGCCTACCCTGAGCAACATTATACAAACAAGGTATTGCATACGTATTCAGAGATATCCCCTTAGCTTCAATATGCCTGTAAACTGAGTTATTTGATCATAAAGGCCGGTCACAATACGTATTTTTAAGTGCTGACAACGTCAATCAAACACCTTCGTTTGAGGAGCTAAAAGGGAAAGGGATCAATGCAGTCTTTCCTCGCCTTCTTCAACAGTATCAGGCGTGGTGTCCTGTCTTTCACTTTCAGTGTTGGCTATTTCGATCTGCCATTGTTGACCAATAATAGGATCATCCGGCTCCTCCGGGTTTTCCCAGAAATAGCGCTTTTCAACAGGTTTAGGATCCCGTTTGTACCACACAAAAGCGGCTGTTACTCCAGCCAGAGCACCGAAAAGATGATATTCAAAGGAGATGCCAGGGTCCCTGGGGAAAATTGTCATGGTCATACCGCCATACATCAAAAAAGCTATCATCATGATAGCCACAGAACTTCTGTCTCGCCTTAAAACACTGATCACGAACAGAAAGAAAAAAATGCCGTGTGACAAACCGCTGGCACCTATATGATTGGCTTGGCGGGCAAACAACCACACACCTAAACCGGAAACCAACCAAATAAAAGTCAGCACCCGAAAGCGGGAGCGAGGATAACCATAAAGCAATACACTGCCCAAAATTAATAGCGGCAAAGTATTACTGAAAAGGTGTGCCAGTGAGCCATGCACTAAGGGCGCAGTTAAGATCCCAAGGGCACCTCGCCAATGCAGAGGATAAACACCTAACCCATCCATATTGAGAGAAAATAAAATTTCTGCGGATTTTATGCACCACAATAACAACACAAATGCACATGTGCTGACGATAGATTGCGTTAACTGATTAGACTCTTTCATTCTTCTGATATATGGCTATTAACGATTAAAAAAAAGTATATCGAGTCAATTAGTTTTATTTGATCATTATGACGTAAAAAGGAATGCATTATATTTTGGGGGATTTTTAAGCACTTGAAGGCAAAAGCGTGCCCCATAAACGCTATTGTCCTTTACCCCACGGGGTCACAATCGTTATAGTCTACATTGACTTAATATTTTGCAAACAGGGCTTTATGACCAAGTTATATGGGATAAAAAATTGTGACACCATTAAAAAAGCACGTAAGTGGCTGGACAGTCATGACATAGAGTACCAATTTCACGATTATCGGGCTGACGGCTTGGATATTACATGGCTTAACACTACGGAATCCCATCTCGGTTGGGAAGCACTGCTGAATAAACGGGGTACCACATTCCGTCAATTAACGGATGAAGAAAAAGCCCACCTGCATAAGGAAAAAGCCCTGGATTTACTTGCTACCCATCCTGCGATGATTAAACGCCCCATACTCATCCATGAAGGGAAATATCACCTGGGATTCAAAGAAAGCCATTATCAAGAGATTTTTGCATGAAAAAATCCGTTATCACGTTAACCAAAGAGCTGATCAATCGCGCATCTGTTACACCACAGGACCTTGGTTGTCAGCAAATGATGGCAGATTATCTCATGCCACTAGGGTTTGAAATCGAGAATATGCAGTTTGCCGACACGACCAACATGTGGGCACGTAAAGGCAACACCGGGCCCGTATTTTGTTTCGCCGGCCACACCGATGTGGTTCCCACTGGTCCCCTTGAAAATTGGCATACCCCGCCTTTTCAGGCCACAGAAATCGATGGTTATCTTTATGGGCGCGGCGCGGCAGATATGAAAGGCAGCCTGGCCGCTATGCTGGTAGCAAGCTCAAATTTTATTGAAAAACACCCGGATCATAAGGGCTCAATAGCATTTTTAATTACCAGTGATGAAGAAGGACCATTTATTAACGGCACCACTAAAGTCATCGATACTCTTGAAGCCAGAGATGAAAAAATAACCTGGTGCCTGGTAGGCGAACCTTCTAGTACTGATGAACTTGGCGATACAGTAAAAAATGGACGGCGGGGATCACTAACCGGTGATTTAACGATTAAAGGGATCCAAGGCCATGTAGCCTACCCTCATCTGGCGCGCAACCCAATCCATGAGGCAACCCCAATGCTCACAGAATTGAGCCAAATGCACTGGGACAATGGTAACCCGTCTTTCCCTCCTACCAGTTTGCAGATCTCCAATATTCATAGCGGTACAGGAGCAGGCAATGTGATACCAGGGGATTTACAAGTTTGTTTTAATTTTCGCTTTTCAACTGAGGTCACTGATCAGCAACTGATAGCGCGGGTTATTACCTTGCTAGACAAACATCAACTTGATTACCACATTGACTGGACTTTTAACGGCCAACCCTTCCTCACTGACAGCGGTAAACTGGTTGAAGCGACCCAAAATGCCATTGCTGCTATCACCGGACGGGAAACCCAACTGTCTACCGCTGGTGGCACCTCAGACGGCCGTTTTATTGCCCCTACTGGTGCGCAGGTTATAGAGCTTGGGCCAGTTAACGCGACTATTCATAAGGTTAATGAATGTGTGAAAATGAGCGACTTGGAATCACTTGGGGCAGTCTATGAACAAATACTGGTTGAGTTACTGACGTGATAACTACCGGGCAGTGGCTGGGGCAAAACAGCGATCATCTACTGCCAATAGAGCCTCCACATAAATTAGAGGCACAAACCTGCCAGCAGTTTCTAATTATGCAACAGGCGGCTGGCCAGGCTGGCGTTAATATCAGCATCGCCAGTAGTCATAGAGATTTTTCTCGTCAACTAGGGATATGGAACCAAAAATGGCAAGGTCTTAAGCCACTTTATTCCCCACAAGGGGCTGTTCTTAAGTTCCATACCTTGTCCGAGGAACAAAAACTCCATGCCATTCTCACATGGTCGGCACTGCCTGGGGCGAGTCGTCATCACTGGGGTACAGATCTCGATATCTACGATCCACAGGCAATCAAGCGGTGTGGCCAAACATTACAGTTGGTGAGTGAGGAGTACGCACCGGGAGGCCCTTGTCACCAACTTGCCTTGTGGCTCATTGATAATGCCCAAGACTATGGTTTTTATCTGCCCTATGCTCAATATGCTGGTGGAGTAGCGGCGGAGCCCTGGCACATAAGTTATCGTCCCTTAGCCTTGAAAATTGAACAACAGTTGCAACTAAAGTCTTTGCAATCAGTTATTGAATTGGCCGACATCAAGGGTAAATCATGTATATTGAACAATCTGGAAATGATTTTCCTGCGTTATACCTTAAATAAAGGAACACCATGAACATTTGGATAGTAGTGGCGATTATTGTGCTTGTTTTGGGCTTTATTATCGGCAACATATTACTTTTACAGCAAAGTGCTCATAGCAAGCTGCCCAAAGTAACAAAAGACAACAATAAAAATTTCGATGATGAAGATGATGATTGGAGTAAAAAATAGTTTTTCCCCAGTTCATTAGCGCTGGATGAATTAACTCACACATATTTAACGATTATTTAATGATTAATGTGGGCTTCTCTTAAAAGGTTAAAGATCAACATATTTAACTGCAGTGCCATTGATACTTACCATTAACATGCTGCCGCCCTTGCCCACTACTTCGTAATCGATGCTGATGCCAATGACCGCATTGGCTCCTAAAGAGCGAGCATCCGCCTCCAGTTCCTTAAACGCTATTTTTCGAGCATTGGTTAATTCATCTTCATAGGCGCCAGAACGTCCCCCAACCACGTCCCTGATAGCCGCAAAGATATCTTTAAAAACATTGGTACCCATTACGGCTTCTCCTACGACTATTGCGCAGTAGGTTTCAATTTTTTTGCCATCGATCCCCTGCGTAGTTGTCATGATCATACTAGGTTCCTTAAGTGACTGTGGATAAGGTTAAAGGCTTAGTTATAAGCCACAAGACGTATAATAGTGATATGTAACCAGCCTAGATTTGGGTGGGGATAACGGTCAACAATGCCCGTTGGCCGATTGCTACATCTGCGTTGGGAAAGACTACCGCCTCTCCATCATACTGGGCTGTATATTGTTGCCCGCTTTCCTGTGCGAGTAAAGCATGGCGTGGAAACACGCTGAAATTTGGCAAATCATCCGCAAAGTTCAGGCGAAAGTCAGTCTGGTGTTTATTAATAACCTGATTAACCCGATATATAGCAAAATCTGCATTATCAAAGGTTTTACATGTGATATTTTGTCCGCAAATGAGTCTTTGTAGGCTGTCTTGCACTTGCACAAAACGGCTCATATCATTTTGCCCAAAAGGTTTGACTTTACCCAGCTCTACGGTAAATGCATGGGCAGAAAAATTTACAGAAGAGTAATAGCTAAAGGTTGTCGTTGGGCTGCCGGACAACAGGATAGTATTTATGCCACAGGCCAATAAAAACCGCAGTTGCTCTTTGCTATGAGGTTTGCCATGCAGATGAGGATAAACCGCAAATTTTTCATTTTTGGATGAACGGATCGCAGTATGTAAATCGTAATGATAACGTTCAGTATTGTCTATTTTAGGCGATTGCTGGTAAAAATCAGCCACAGATTTTTCCAGCTGTTTGGCTCGGGTGCGTTCGAAGGACACCCTATGAGGAGGCTCACTATGAGCACCACAAAACAAACGATTCAGGTTTTCTTCCACAAAGCGCTGGGCGATATCCATGGCCGGTAGATTGCCAAAGATAAACAGTATCCTGTGCCTTAATTCAAGCTGCCCGGTTAAAATACGCTGGACAAATCCGTCACAGATCTCGATCGGAGCCGTTTCGTTCCCATGTATACCGCATGATAAGACAATTTGTTTATTACCAGGTAACGCAGGAGAAAATGCGATAATACCCGGACCATCAATGACAACCTGGGTACCATTTTGTAATTGAAAACTTAAAGGTCGGGCAAATTCATCAGACTGTGTGCGTGATAGGTCTAAAAATTGACCCGAGGTCTCTAATTGTGTAACGATCATAATATTTTCGACGATAACGCTAAAAGCGCTATGATAACCTAAGGTTACCGGTAATAAACCGCTATTTTACTTTTTCCCCCCTCAGGGATAACTCACCGACCTTTAGACAGCCGGGCTGATTAATCATCAATAGTAAAATCTTGCTGAGTCAAGGCAACAAACGCCTTAATGGGCACAGCTCGGGAGAAAAGGAATCCCTGCCCTTGAACAATGCCAATCTCCCGCAAAATATGTAAATGCTTAAGACTTTCTATACCCTCTGCAACCACTGCACAACCAGCAGATTTGGCTATTAATTGGGTTGCTTCCACTATGGCCCTATTGATTGGGCTTTGATCAAGATCCATAACAAAGGCTTTATCTATCTTAATAGTATCAATCTGAATATTGCGCATATAGGCCAGTTTTGCATAGCTTTTACCGAAATCCTCAATAGCGATCGTCACACCTAAAGTACGAATAGCCAACAACTTTTTGATCACAAGAAAAGAATTGGACAAGGCCACGTCCTCAGTGAGCTCTAATTCAATTTGATTGAGACTAACCTGGTATTTCTCACTAAACCCCACAAGTTTAGTCACAAATTGTGGATCATATAACTGGGTCAGTGACATATTGACGGATATTTTCAGACCATTATTGATGTTACAAAGGTACTTTGCGGCCTTAAAGGCTTCTTGCAGTACCCAATAGCCAATCTCTTTCATCATATTATAAGACTCTGCAGCCTCAATTAAGGCCCCTGGAAACAATATTCCGTCAAGGGGATGATGCCAACGTAACAAACATTCTGCTCCGGTTATGTCTAAACTATTGAGGTTAACGATAGGTTGAAAATATAATTCAAGCTCTTGCTTAGATAAGGCCCGTTTAAGATCAGCCTTAAAAGCCAAAGAGCGTCCTGTATCAACCTTATCTTCAATATTTAAGTGACAAAAGTTTTCAAAACGATTGTGTTTGGCTTGTTTAAGTGCAGCTTCAGCTCTAGAAAAAAAGTGATTCATATCAACTAGTTTTGACTGGTTGGACACCACACCAACATTGAAATCTGCGATAAATGAGTGGTCATCACAGGCAATGGGGGTTTTAAAGTTATCGACCAGTTGAGTATAAAATGAATACAGTCGGGTTTTACTGTATTTACCCGGGATCACCAGGGCGAAAACATCACCACTTACCCGACCCAGTACGGCATCATAGCGTTCAAACAGGACATTTATTCTATTGGCTATATCTAGCAGTATCTGATCACCTAACTGATGGCCAAAACTGCAACTGACCTCTGAAAAACGTACCACATCAATAAGCATTAACGTTTGAAACGGGTCATCGTTAACAATATCTGCTATCTGTTGCAAAAAAACCTGGCGATTTGGAAGGGTAATTAACGACTCATGTAATTGCTTCATGATGAAAATAAGCCTCAGTAAAAATCTGACCTCTGTTTGTCTATTATAGTCAAAGCCAGTGACGTTACACCCCAGCAGCAAAGGGATTTACCTCATAACTTTAGATGGTCTAAGTGATTGTGATGAGAGCAGCCAACAACGGGGCCGTTTAAAGGAAGACAGGTATATATACCCAAATGATCTCAAAATTCAGAGTTTACCTGGGTATATAAAGCATAAAAACACTCCTAAATGCCATCGTTCTTATGCATCTGACCTAGTTTATAACAATATTGGCGGTATTTAATAAATTCACCAGGCAAATCGGCAGATTAGCTAATAAGTGCAAATCATTGATCGACTTTACAAGGGGTTAACTTCCATATCCGCGAAACATAATCCTGTATCGAACGATCAGAAGTGAACTTGCCCATCCGTGCCGTATTTAAGATAGCCATTTTTGCCCAGCGTTTAGGCTCCTGATAGGCTTGGTCAGCCAGTTTTTGTGCCTCACTATAAGATTCAAAATCTGCTAACACCATATAAGGGTCTCCTCCGTCAAGCATACTGTGTTTTAGTGATGCCAACGCACCCGGCTTGCCCGGGGTAAAATAATCTGTTTCCAACCAATCTAATATGGCTTTCAGTTCACGATTTTTATAATAGTAATCATAGGGTTTATAACCACTGGCATTGAGCTCATTCACTTCATCTACCGTCAGGCCAAAGATAAAAATATTTTCATCACCCACTTCTTCGGCAATCTCGATATTAGCCCCATCCATAGTGCCAACCGTGAGTGCACCGTTTAGCGATAACTTCATGTTTCCTGTGCCCGAAGCTTCTTTGCCTGCTGTAGATATCTGTTCCGATATATCCGCCGCTGGGATCATTTTCTCTGCCAGACTGACACGATAATTAGGCATAAAGACAACTTTGAGTTTGTGATTAACTCTGGGGTCATTATTAATTTTATCAGCGACTTTATTGATCGCATAAATAATGTCTTTGGCCAATTTGTAACCTGGCGCAGCCTTGGCCCCGAACAAAAAGACCCTGGGGTGCATTTCATAACGGGGATTTTCCAATAACCTGCGGTATAAGGCCATAATATGCAATAAATTCAAATGTTGCCGTTTGTATTCATGTAAGCGTTTAATTTGAATATCAAAAATAGCTGTCGGGTTGATTTCAACTCCCGTTAACGCCAGCACTTCTTTTGCCAAGGCAACTTTATTATTATATTTGACGCGCATAAAATCTTTCTGGAATGTGTCGTCATCTGCAAATTGCGCTAGGCCTTGCAGCTTATCTAAGTGCAAAGGCCAATCATCCCCTATCTTTTCATCAATTAAGCTGGATAAGGCGGGATTACAGGCCTTTAGCCAGCGCCGCGGTGTAATGCCGTTAGTCACATTCATCAATTTACCCGGCCACAATTTATTAAATTCCGGGAACAACTCTTTTTTAACCAGTTCGGAGTGGATCTCTGCCACACCATTGACCGCAAATGAACCGATAACAGACAAGTTACCCATGCGTATCATTTTCTCGTTTCCTTCCTCGATAATAGATAGCTTCTGTTTAATCTTGTTGTCGCCAGGCCACATTTTATCTAATGTTTCCATAAACCTGTGGTTTATTTCATAAATAATCTCCAGATGCCGCGGCAGAATTTTTTCAAACATCCGTGCTGGCCATTTTTCTAAGGCTTCTGGCAATAAGGTGTGGTTTGTATAGGCAAACGTTTTGCCACATATTTCCCATGCGGCGTCCCAGTCCAGCTCGGCCCGATCGATTAATATACGCATAAGTTCGGGAATGGCTATGGCCGGGTGCGTATCGTTCAACTGGATCACAACTTGCTCGGAAAACCGGCTCCAGTCATCCCCATGGGCACGTTTGTAGCGCCGAATAATGTCTTTTAACGAACAGGCACTAAAAAAGTATTGTTGGATCAGGCGCAGTGCCTTGCCTGCTTCTGTCTCATCGTTGGGGTATAGTACCTTAGAGATAGTTTCGGCTTGCACGTTTTCCTTTTGTGCATCAACGTAACCGCCTGCATTAAACACATCCCAGTTAAAGTAATCAGAAGCCTGACTTTGCCATAAGCGCAACACGTTTACGGTTTTACCACCATAACCTACTACAGGAATATCCCAAGGCAGGCCTTTGACGATGAGTCCGGGGTGCCATTCTTTATGAACACGGCCATTCTCAGCATATTTGGTTTCTACATAACCGTATAGGGGAATATCCTGAATGGATTCAGGACGGCAAATTTCCCATGGATTACCATAGTCTCGCCAACTATCAGGTCGTTCAATTTGTTTGCCTTCTTTAATATCCTGACGAAACAGACCATGTTCATAATGTAAACCATAACCCACTGCCGGTAAGTCCAGCGTAGCCAACGAATCGATAAAACAGGCCGCTAAACGTCCCAAACCGCCGTTGCCAAGAGCCATGTCCGGCTCTTCTTCCATGATATCGCATAGGTTAACCCCAAGCTCTTGTAGCGCTTGTTCGGTTTGCCCGTATAAACCTAGATTATGCAAATTATTTGACATCAATCTGCCCATCAAAAATTCGGCGGAAAAATAATGCACGGCCCGAGTATCATTCATATAATGAGATTTTTGTGTCTTACGCAAGCCCTCAAGAACCTGCTCCTGCACCGACGCGCAGGTTGCTTTCCACCATGCGTGATTATTCGCTTTATTTTCATCGGTACCCAATGAGCAATGCAGATGTTTGACGATTGCCGTTTTAATTTGATTTTTATTCAACTGCACATTTTCGCTTTGGCCACTGTTCTTCGCAGTTTTAGTTCTGGTTTTTCGTTTGG